>Ga0157364_1000509_pt1 | contig 27136 bp, 32 predicted proteins | sample AttsexASBM2_FD_111476 | JGI IMG/M metagenome (GOLD analysis project Ga0157364, IMG submission 111476) | Fungus gardens microbial communities from leaf cutter ant in Ribeirão Preto, State of São Paulo, Brazil - Atta sexdens ASBM2 | ecosystem: Host-associated > Fungi > Mycelium > Unclassified ... | reverse complement strand
CTATCACATGACTTCCAGGTCACGTGCCTATCTCCTAACCCTTTGTCCATTGTAGACTAATAATTACTACTGTCCTAACCCTAACCCTACCTAAAGTCTGTCCACACTCTCGTCTTATAACATGAGTGAGTTTGAATTTGTCTCCAGTGTCTTCATACCCTAGCCAGATCACCTTGTACAGGAGTTTGCATGCCTGTCAGCAATCAATTTTAAAATCCACTATCCAAGAAATTTCATATTTGGGTTCCCTGTTAATTATAACTGGAGTGGAAGCCAGTTGTATTCTCTCAAAGAAAGTGTTGGATATGGTGGGTTCAAGTATGGACACATGGAAGACTGGATGAACAGAGCACATGGACTCTGGAAGCTGGAGAGTAAATGATAGAGTGCTAGGCTGGGCAATGATTTTGTAGGGTCCAAGATATTTCTTGGAGAGTTTCTTTGAAGACTAAGTAGTTCAGAAGAACTGAGTCTTGACAAAGACTTTGTCACCTACTTTAAAATCTATATCTTATTAGCAAAGAATGGAGAAACACTGGTAGTAGCACTCAGAGCATTATTGTAGACAAACTCTGTGAGAGGTAGGAGTTTAGACCAGTTGTCTTACTGATAGTTACAATATATATGGAGGTATTGCTTGAGAGTCTGATTCATGTGTTTGGTTTATCCATCACATTCAGGGTGGTAGCTTAAAGTGAAGTGAAGCTGCATGTTGAGAGCAGTGCCTAAAGATCAAAAGAAGTTTGATACAAACTCCAAGCCTCTGTTGAAGATGACATGGGAAGGAATACCATGTTTGGAAAACACATGAAGGACAAATAGACATGCTAAGTCTGTGAACATGATAGTGTCATGGGCAGGAATAAAGATTGCCTACTTGGTGAGCCGGTCGACTATGACCAAGATAGTGTCAAATCCAGAGGATAACAGAAGTTTCTCAATGAAGTCCATAGAAATGGAATTCCATGGTCATTCAGGGATGGGAATTTGTTTGAGAGATCTGTAGGGCTTGTGGCATTGTGGCTTAGATTGCATACAAGTAACACAGGACTTGCAGAATTGTTGTACATCAGTATGGAGGCTAAGCCAGGAGTATCCACAGCAGACTAATTCCAGTGTTTTGTTTTAACCAAAATGTCCAGCAAGAATGTGATCATGACTGTACTGGAGAACACATGTGCAGAGATTACCAGCAGATGGTACATAAATTCTATTGTTAAGGAGGAGTAGACCGTTTGGGTCCATAGACCACTGGCTATCTACAGAGGTGTGTTTTGTAGCAATTAGGTCACTAGGAAGAGCCAAAAAAATGTCTTGATATAGGATGTCCAGATCCATGACTGTGGCTGCATGGAGAGAAGGGAAAAGAAGGACCATAGCTCATATAGAGGCTGTAAGTTGTTCTTGAGTGGAGATAAGTTTGAAGTTGTAAGGGTTGATTGTGGTGTAGCCAGTATTTCCCCCTTTAGAATAGACATCCCATCATCTAGTGAGAGTATCTAGTTTGGTGCCAAGATGACCAGGGCAGAACCTGATAACAAGATTGAACTGGGAGAGGTACTTAGACCATATTATAACTCAAAACCCTTAGAGTTAGATTATGAGATAACCTTGTATTGGGTAACATAAGAGAACTCAATAGAGAACTCTTCACAGGATTGTCTACCTTATATACTAAAGGTGCTTGGTCCATGCTAAGTACTTCTAGCCTACTCTAAACTGCCATGTGTATGTCTCAAGACCAACATGTGTTGTACATGTTGTACAATATTATCCTTCTCCACCTTCTTCTTGTGTTTACATGTCTAATCCTATCTCTAAGTTTTAAAAATTGAAAAATTTAAAGTAAATTGAAAAAAAAAATAAAAATAAGGAAGAAAATAAAGAGAAACTAAGTCCACTTCTTTCAATCTTGACATTACCCTCCTTTCAAGGTTTCTCCTCTAGAGAAACTGACTTCTACTTTTACCAATTCTTTTCCAACTTTCTTAAATATTCCTCCTCAAATCTTCTAGATTCTCTTTTATTCTTCTTCTTGTTTCTACCTTTTCCTGTCTTCTTACTTCTGCACTCAATCTTCCTTTGAATTCATCGACCAACTCCTTTATATTTCCCAGGTCTTCCTCTCTTTCCCATGTGTCGTTTTCTATAATAAACCCCTTCCACTGTACCAAATACTTTTCTATTCCCCTTATTTTTCTTTTATTCAAGATTTTCTCCACTTCCCATTCTTCAACTCCTTTGACTTCTACTGGTTTCCCCTCTTTCTTTTTTCGTCCCTTCACCTGCTCCTTATATCAAACTATTTGGCTCACATTGACTACTGGATGAATTCTCATTGAACTTGGTAATCATAGTTTCACCACATTTGTAGACACTACCTCCTTTATCTCATATGGTCCTACATATCATTCTACTAACTTCCTCACTGGTCTTTTCTTAAATACTAAGTCTTTCATACTTAACATTACTCTATCTCTCTTCTTTCATTCCTCTGTCTCTTTTCTTTTCCTATCTGCATATCTTTTCATCTCCTCCTGACTCAATACTGCTCCTGCTTCTTCTTGCACCTTTTTCAGTTTCTCTACAAATTACGTTGCTTTTTCTACCTTCCCCTTTTTTCTAATATTTCCCCTCATTCTCAACTCTCTCCTGTAATTTGCCATAAATGAGAACACCTTTGTTGTTGAATGTATTTTGTTATTTACAGCAAATTCTGCTGATGCCAACCACTCTGACCAATCCTTTTGCCTGTAGTCTACAAAGAACTAGAGATACTGTTCTAACTCCTGGTTCATACACTCTGTTTGTCCATCCATCTGAGAATGAAATGCTGTTGACAGTTTTGTTTTAATGCCTAGAATCCTATTTAACTCCTTGGTCAACTCCACAGCAAATTGTGGTCCCCTGTCTGACACCACACTTTCTAGTAATCTATGTAGTCTCCACACATTATTTCTGAAGAGTCTTGCTAGTCCTTCTGCCAATGTTCCCTCCATAGTTACTACAAAGTGCATCATCTTTGATAGCCTATCGCAAACTACCAAGATTGCATCCTTTCCTACTACAATCAATAACTTGGTAATGAAGTCCACCGATATATGCATCTATGGCTTTTCTGGGACTTCTCCCAACTTTAGCTTCTCTACTACTTCTTCCATCCTATTCTTCATCTGCTGACACAAATCACACCCTTCCACATACTACTCTACTTCTCTTGTCACTCCTGGCCACCAGTAATTTCTGGTAACCAATTCTACTATTTTCCATTTTCCTCCATGTTCTGCCATCAGTACATCATGGTGTAGCTGAATGATTTCTGTCCTCAACTCCTCATCCTTCAGCACATATACTTTTCTTTCCTTCAATACCAATTCCCCTTTCATCTTCCATTCTTCCCCTTGTATTGCTTTTACTCCTGCCTTTTTCATCTCCTCCACTATCCTAACTACATCTTCATCCTTACCCCTAGCCTTTTTTATTTTTTCTAATATTTCTACTTTTGATTCTTCTATAATTACTTCCTCTAACCTACAAAGCCAATGATCTTTAATAATTATTTGGTTTTTATTATCCTTATCTACTCCTACTTTCCAGTCTGGTCTTCTACTTAGTCCATCTACCTTTCTCATCCTTGTTCCTAGCATATGTTTCAAAATGAAATCAAACCTTGACAAGTATAATACTCATCAGGCTTGTCTCTGATTTAACTTCTGTGCTTTTATAAAATATTCTAAGTTCTTATGATTGGTCCAGATCTCAAACTTGAACTATGCCCCTTCTAACAAATATCTCCAGCTCTCCAACTCTCTGATGATCGCTAACATTTCCTTGTCATGTATTTCATAATTTCTTTCTGTCTCATTTAATAACTTGGAGAAAAAAGTGACTGGTTTCCACTTCTCTTCTTCTTCCATCAACAGTATACCTCCCATCACATAATCTGACACATCCACCTCCATTCTCATTTTTTTGTCTAGATCTGGTACTACTAACACTGGTTTTTGTGTAAACCTTTTCTTTAACTTCTCAAATGCTCTTTCTTGCTTCTTTATCTATTCCCACTTCCTGTCTTTCTTTACCATGTCATGCAATGGTCTCGCAATAGATGCAAAGCCTTGTATAAATTAACAATAATAGTTTGCCAATCCTAAGAACTTTTGGATATCCTTAACACACTTTGGTGTTAGCCATTCTAATACTCCCCTCATCTTTTCTTTCTCTATCTTAATTCCCTCTGGCCCTATTACCACTCCTAAAAATCCTACCTCCCACATCTTCCACTTACATTTCTCCGGTTTCACATACAAATTATTTTCTTCTAACCTCCTTATCACTTCTGCCACTATCTCGTCATGTTCTTCCTCTGTCTCCATTCTGATTATCACATTGTCAATGAATGTGGCTACTTTTCCTGTATTGATTAAATCTCTCAACAATTCATTCATCATAGCTTGGAATGTTGCTAGCAAATTTGTTAATCCAAAAAACATCACCATAGGTTCAAAGGACCCCTCTAATGTTGTGAATACCACCTTCCACTCATCTCCCTCTTTAATCCTTACATTGTTGTACCCCTACCTCAGATCTATCTTCATAAAGACCTTTTTTGTTCCAATGTTCTCCAACACATCTGATATTAAGGGAAGGGAATAATTGTTTTTAATGGTCCATTCATTCAGGTACCTATAGTTCTGAACCATCCTCTTCTTCCCATCCTTCTTTCCCACAAAAAATACCAGTACTGTCTGTGGTGACTTTGATGGTCAGATATACCCCTTCCTTAGCTGTTCTCAAATAAACTCCCTTACCTCCTCTCTTTCTTCTCTCAACAACAGATACACTTTCCCCTTCCTCAGCACAAATCTCTCCTTTACTTCTATTGCATAGTCCCATACTTTTCTAGTCAGCATTCTTTCCAACTGTTTCTTACTGAACACTTTAATTCATTGGTAAAACTTCTTGGGTACCAATTTCCTTGCTTTCTCTTCCAACCTTGCTGCTTTCTTCTCTTCATCCTAGATTTCCCATTCTTCTACTATTTTTTTTACCTCTACCATTTTCCTCCCCTTCTCCCTCCTTATTTCCTGCTCTTCCTATTTTCTCTCTACTTCCTCTTTTGTCTCTTCTTCTCTTTGCTTCTGCCAATCAGACTTCTTCTGTTCCAGTCTCTATTGCTTCCCACGCTCTTCTGGGCATCTCATCATTTTCACTTCCCCTGTCTTCCAGTTGATCTCTAGGTTATGGTGAGCTAGCCACTGTTATGGGATGCTTAAACACTAACAATTCTATTTTTCTTTTCTTTTATTTTTCTTTTGGATAATGAAGAGACACATGATACCGCAGTCACATGACAAGTCACATGATGTAACATCATAAGCCTAGAACATGATGGAAAGATCTAGAAGATGACATTAGGGCATATGTATACAACATGGTGGCCTTGAGTAGGAAATGAGATGGATATGAGGTTGTAGTATAGACATGAGGGCAGGCATAATTATTAGTAGCACAGACCATGTGTACTTTGTATAAATAGGACTCTAATTAAGAAGAAGCTCCTTATCGAGTTCTCTTGTGAACTACCCACATTATATCTGCTTTTGAGATTTACTCGCTTGTATGATCATTTGTCATTGTGATAAGTGGTTGCCACAACAGCTACAGCATCCTCAAAATTACCATTCACTTTTGTCCCCTGATGACATCAATCTCCATCCTTTCCTAGTATCCCTGATAGTAAATATTCACTTCCACTGTGTGTTCTATTGGTCTTTCTTTGTTGAGTGAGCTATCCATGTTTCTTACATGCATTGGTCTTTCCAGTTTTTTCAACTTAAATACCTATTTTCTGGCAAACTCTGAGCTTATTACTAGCTCTATTGCCCTGTTATCTAACAATACTTTCACGGTTATCCTCTCCTATGTATCTATTCTTTCCAGTCCGATCTTTACCATTACTTTTCTCAATAGTTTTCTTTCTGTCCTTCTCACTTCTATCTTAGTTCCCTCTGATTTCAATGTACCAGCATTTATTTCTGTAGCTAATATATTAAATTTATTGTGAGAGCTTAGTTGAGGGTTTCTAAGTTCTCCTTCTCTTTTAAATGGTTCTTATATTCATAAAGTCCCTCTCTCCTTCCTTTTGCTACCCTTTCTCTTTTCTGATTTTTGCAATGATGGGCCATATATCCAAATCCTCTACAGACATAGCAGTTCCTCCTCCTATCCACTTCTATAACATAGGGGTCTCTTCTTGGAGAAGCCCCCACTTCCTGTCCCCGTCCTCTTACCATTACTGTATTAGTCCTTTCTACTCCCTCCATTGGAGCAGGCCCTGTTGTTGCCTGCTGAGAAGGCATTTGCCTCCTTTGTCATACTAAGGATTGTGGCAATATCTATCACTGCTCCTGTCTAGAAGCTCCTCCTATTTGTTCCTTCTTTCCTCTTAACCTTTCTTCCTTCCGCTTACTCTCCCTTCAATTCCTATTGAGGGCCATTGCCCTCTTGTACTATTGCTCAATGGAGTCCAGTTGGTTCTCTGCTTCCATTAGCCTCCTTCTGATCACCCTATTCATTCCTCTTTTGAACTCTTCTACCAATGGCCTTCTCTTATATCCACTCCCTCTCACCACTCTCTTGAACTCTTACACAAACTCTTTCATGGTCTTTCCTCCTTATTCCAATTTCCTTAACTCTGCTACTTTTACTAACTCCTTTTCTCCACTCCCAAATTCTTTCTTTATTTTTGCCAAGAATTCCCCTACTGTCTCAAATTCCAGTTCTCCTGTCTCAAGTTCCTCTATCATATTTTCCTTCCATACATTGGCTGATCCTTCTTGTACATAGAACAGTACCCATTGGACCTGTTCTTCCAATGATGTTTCCCTCATCTTCATCCTAATATATAACCTACATACTGTCATGAATCCCAAGACCTTTGATGAGGCCCCATCAAACACCTGGGGTTTTGCTACCTTCATGCTTATTACTCCTCCTCCTCCTCTCACTGCTACTTGCTTGGATAATATTGTGATTTGTTCTTGAAGCCATCTTATGATGGCAGGGTAGTTGGGCTGACTTATTTTGTAGGATGGTGGTAGTGATAGTGGTGATAGTGATAATGGGGTAAGTGGTGGCAGGGTAGGCAGTGATTGTTCTTGTGGCGAAAGGACTGATCCTGCATTGGACTCAGTTTCCAACCTGTATTCTGAGGCTGAAGAAATCTTTGGTAGGTGATAGCAGGCCCTCTTCTTGTCCTGCCTACACTATCTACTGACTACTTCTAATTGACCAACTACTGCCTTAAGGGAAATGTAAATAATTTTGGTCTAAGAAGACCATTTTATTCTAAGCAGGGCTTTAAGAACGCCTGCTATTCCTCTGCATAAATAAGCCACAAGGGGGCCTATAGCATAAGGTTGATAAATGAAAGAAGTATTGAGCATATCTACAAAAGGGTAATATGTCTGAAATACACTAGTGGGCTTTGACGCAAACAAACAGCTAGGCTTTCTCTACCTAACTAGTGCTCCTCTTTAAGCCTAGGATTCAGCTGTTCTTCTTGACTAAAGGGTGGGGTTGTTCTTCAATTGAGGATGCAAAGAGAGTAAGAGTAAAGTGAAAGAGGGTCTGTGATAGATGGTCTTTTGAATAAGGAATCAAGTTCTAATGTTATAACTCAAAACCCTTAGAGTTGGATTATAAGGTAATCTTGTATTGGGTAACATAAGAGAACTCAATAGAGAATTCTTCACAGGATTGTCTATCTTATATACTAAAGGTGCTTGGTCCATACTAAGTACTTCTAGCTTACCCTAAACTGCTATATATACATCTCAAGGCTAACATGTATTGTACATATTATACAACATTATCCTTCTCCATCTTCTTCTTGTGTTCACATGTCTAACCCTATCCCTAAGTTCTAAAAATTGAAAAACTGAAAAGAAATTGAAAAGAAAAATAAAAATGAGGAAGAAAATGAAGATAAACTAAATCCACTTCCCTTGATCTTAAAAGACCACTATGCTTGCCTCTAAGTCAATATCTTAGTAGTAGAAAAATACTCAAGGTTCTTATGATCTGTAACAATGTCAATGGGATAGGCTGGACCTTCCAAATAGTATCACCAAATCTTGAAAGTGTTATGATTGATACCTCATAGTAAAAGCATGTACAAGGGTAAAGAGTATGACAATATGATTGGCTATGCTGCATGTAGTCTCAGTCAGCACCTCATGCAGTAGGTGTTGTTACCTTACCTTATTTCTGTAGTCTCCTCATGTTTTACTCCTCATGTATGTCTCGTTGCTTTACTATGGACTTGTATATATAGCATAGATACACTCCTGTATCCTTACGCTTTACCACTTGATAAATCCCTTATCTATTCTCAAACCTTTGCCTAAGATTGCAACCTGGGCTCTAGCTTAAGGTTGTAACATTTGGTAAAGTGTTAACGAGCTCATCTTGCAAGAGAGGTGTATACAAATAATACTAGACAGAATTACCTGTCAGAAAACAAAACACATGTAGTGTAAACTACGAGGAACCAAGATGAGTTCAAGAAGGACAAATAATATAGAGACATTGTCAGAATGACTAGGATCTTTACAGATCAACAAAGAAGCCTCAACAAACAATGAACAAACAAACACAGAGATGTCAATAGCACCAGCAACAACACCAGCAGTAAACGAGTTAGCAGGAATGCCAAGAAGCATGGTTCCGGACCCAGGGTGGTTTGACAGTGACCAAATGAAATTTGAAGACTGGTGGAGAGGGATTAGGTTATTCCTCAAGAGCAACAGAGTCAACGGAACAGACAATAGGATCACAGCAATCTTAGCTCACCTCAGAAGAGGTGTAGTGGGAATCTATACACAGAAAAAGCTTGACGAGCTAGATAAAGATAACAATACCCAGGACTGGGATGATTTCATCCAAGAAATCAAGAACATGTTCAGTAACAAGACAAAGGCAGCAGATGCTGAATGGAAGATTGAAACCTTCAAGCAAGGAAAGAGAAATACAGTAAATTTCATGATTGAATTTGACGCACTAGCTACAAAAGCAGATACAGACCAACTACATATGATCTTCTTACTAAAGAAGAATGTATGACAAGACATTATCAAAACAATATTGATATCCACCCATAGCTATGCCAGAGTCACTCAAAGAGTAGAAGGTGGCAATAACATCAGTAGGACAAGAATACGAATCAACAGAAGGACAACATGACTATAAGACAGGTACAGGAATGACCTACAGAGGAAGGGAACAACCAATGGATATTAGGAAGTCCAATGACAACTTCAAAGATGGAAAACCAAAGTGTTTTAACTACAACAAGTATGGCTACATGGCAAAAAAGTGCCAAGCAGAGAAAAAAGAACAAGAGACAAGAACTTGTTTCAAATATGACAAAAGGAAGCACATAGCCAAAGACTGTAGAAGCAAACAGACGATGAAGACATGCAAGGTTCAGAAAGAATCTGACAACAAAGAAAAACAGAAGGAGGAGGGTTTTGGCGACAATTTCAAGTAGGTATGGTACAAGAGATCTCCCATGTAAATTTCCAGAATAAATATATTATTCAAATTGCTGAACCAGCAAGTGAAAGAGGAAATTAAATGTGCAAGCAGAAGTCAAGACAAAGAATGGCAAGAAACTGAAAGTAAAGACACTGGTGAACTCAAGGTGCACACACACTAGAATTAATAAATAACTAGTCAAGGACAAGAGAATTCAAATGAAATCGATAGACTTCTCTTTTGAAGTATTCAATGCCAATGGAACAAAGAACAGAGAAGTGACCAAAGTGGCACCTTTAGAAATCAAAATCAATAGACACAAAGAAACTCTGGAAGCAGCAGTAATGGACTTGGATGGAACAGACATATTCCTAGAACATGACTGGCTAGTTAAACATAACCCAGAAGTCAATTAGAAAAATAGCACTATCAAATTTACAAGATGTCCAGAGAATTGCACAATGATACACAAGGATATACAATTTAATTCTAGGAGAACCAAGGCAACAGAAACAAAAAACAAGTAGGAACAGGACAACAGAGAAATTAGAAAGAAACCAGACAAGATGAATCCAGAAGATTTACCCAACTACATTCAACCCTTCACATACCTATTCAACAAAAAGAAGTTTGAAAAACTACCAAAAAGACATGAATGGGACCACAAAATAAATCTAATGGACAAAGCACCAAAGGAATTAAATGTAAAGACCTATGCAATGACATTAAAAGAGAAAGAAGCCTTAAACCAATGGTTAAATGAACAACTCAAGGCAGGACTCATTGTGGAATCAAAGTCAAGATACATAGCACCTTGTTTCTACATTCCAAAGAAAGATGGTTCATTACAATTGGTTCAAGATTACAGGAAGTTAAACCAAGTCACAATAAAGGACAAAATGCCACTACTTCTGATTGGAGAAGTAATCGACAAACTCAAGGAAGCGAGATACTTCAACAAATTGGATTTGATTTGGGGATACAACAATATATGAATCAAAGAGGAAGACAAATGGAAGGCTGCATTCTTAACCAACAAGAGATTATTTGAACCACAAGTAATGTATTTTGGACTATACAACTCGCCAGGAACCTTTCAAAGAATGATGAACAGCATGTTCTGGGAATTACTTCATGAAGGCATACTAGCAAACTACATGGACAACTTTGTGATACCAGCAAGAACAAAAGAAGAACTGGAAGAATGAACAATTAGATTCCTGAAGATAGTGGAGAAACACAACTTGTGTTTTAAACAATCGAAATGTGACTTCAATATGGAAGAGATACCCATTCTAGGGGTAATAGTTGGAAAAGGACAGGTCAAAATGGAACAAGAGAAGATCAAAGTAGTGAAGGAATGGAAGACACCAACAAGGCTCAAAGACGTGGAGAGTTTTCTCAGATTTGCAAACTTCTATCGATACTTTATTCAAAACTTCAGTCATACAGCAAGACCACTAAACAAGCTGAAAGGGAAGAAAGACTGGAAATGGGAAGAAGAACACCAGAAAGCATTCAACAAACTCAAAGGAAAGATCACAAGTCAACTAGTCCTTTCTTTACCCAAAAAAGAAGGAAAATTTAGAGTGGAGACAGATGCCTCAGGACATGCTATAGGAGGAGTACTATCCCAAGAACAAAATGGGAAGTGAAAACCCATAGCATTTTTATCAAGGACAATGCAACCAGCAGAACAGAATTACAAGATCTACAACAAAGAACTACTAGCAATAGTAGAAGCTCTCGCAAAATAGAGACAATATTTATTGGATGCAGCAGAACCTTTCGAAGTTTGGACAGATCATGAAAACCTCAAGTACTTCAGAAAACCACACAAATTAAATGGATGATAGGCTTGATAATATCTGAAATTAAAAGATTACGACTTCACATTAAAGCACATACCAGGGAAAATGAACATGAAAGCGAACATCTTATCACAAAAGGAGCAAGTAGACACCAAGAAAGATAACAAGGATGTCCAACTATTGAAAGAAGAATTATGACAACAAAGGACAATGGTAGAGATCACAATGATCAAGAGAAAAACAACAGTAGAGGAAAGTGACATACTGAAGGAGATCAGGAGAAACACGACAAGAGAAAGAGAAGTAATCCAAGCACTAGGAAAAAAAGATGGTTTAACCTGGGAAGAAGATAGAGTGGTGTACATAGAAGGAAGAGTCTATGTGCTGAACAACAAGAAAATCATGATTCAGCAGATGTGGAACATCCAGGATAACATATGATGTTGGAATTAATCAAGAGAACTTACTGGTGGCCAAGGTTAAAGGAAGATATCAAGAGCTACATATAAGGATGTTTCAAATGCCAACAGAACAAAGTCCAACATCAAAAGAAAGCAGGAGAATTGCATCCATTGGATATATCTCGAGGACTATGGCAAGAAATCAGTATTGACATCATTGGACCTTTACCAAAATCAAATGGAATAGATGCTATAGTGGTTATCGTGGACCAATTCACAAAGATGATTCATTTGAAGGCAACTACAATGAATATCTCATCTGAAGGAATAGCAAATATCTACTAAGATAACATCTGGAAACTGCATAGAATACCTAAGAAGGTCTTAAGCAACAAAGGACCACAGTTTGTATCAAAATTCATAGAGGAACTCACAAAAGCACTGGGAATGAAAAGACAACTATCGATAGCATACCATCCTCAAACAGATGGTCAAACCAAAAAGATCAATCAAGAGATAGGAAAATTTCTATGATACTATGTGAATTACCAACAAGATGACTGGACAAATTGGTTAGCTGCAGCAGAATTCCAATATAATGACAAGAAACATGCAACAACTAGATAGACTCCATTTGAGTTGAACTTTGGAAAACATCCCTGGAAAGGCAAACTTGTAATTCAGATGAACATTCTAGGAGTAGAAGATTTCCTTATTGGACTACAGAAAAGTTAGGAACAAACGACTAAAGCAATAGAGGAAGCGCAGAAGAATATGAAGAAACAGTTCAACAAGAAAAGAAGGAATCCTCAAGGATTGAAGGTTGATGACAACGTGTGGCTAGAAAACAAAAATATCCATTCAAACAAACCCTCAAAGAAGCTGAATAACAAAAAATATGGATCATTCAGAATCTCAAAGGACATTAGATTGGAAGCATTTGAACTAGAGCTTCCAAAAGGATGGATGATTCACAATGTCTTTAATGAGGACTTGCTGACATGATACATGAAACCAAAATTCAAAGGACAGCATATGAAACTGGCACCTCCACCAACGATTATTAATGAAGAAGAAAAATACAAGGTAGAAGAAGTCAGGAAGTATTGGAAATGAGGAAAAAAGGTGCAGTACTTGGTGCATTGAAAGGGCTATGGGGACGAACATGATCAGTAGATAGCTGAAACAGGGTTGCCTCATGCAAGAGAGACAATAGAAGACTATTGGACAAGGTATTTGAGTCGAAACCTATAAAGAGAGGGGGTAAAATCCTATTTTGACAGCCAAAGTATTCACTTGAACTACTACAGAAATATAGAAAACATGTCTTTCCAGAACAACAACTATACAACAGCTCCCATCTCCTCCAACACCTATATCTCAAGGAAATTAAATAACATAGACCAGACACAAGTAATGAAGAGAGAGAGAGAAGACTGGATGAGACTATACCACAAGACATTGAAAGAAATAGAGGCAATGATTGATGTGCAGAGGATGGTAAAGGATTTAAAGAAAATAGCAGAAGAAACCAATATGACAATCACAGAGATGGAGGAAATGATTCTGACAGCCAGTATCAACAATCAAATGGTCAACACCATGAACATCACACAAATATCGGAAGATCTTCGATATGTAGTACAAAGTAACACAGATGAACAAGCATTACAAATCCAGAGAATGCTGGCTGACAAACTAGATCAATATAAAGGAAAGGGTAATAGATACATGAAGGAAAATATTCAAGAAATACAAGAACTCTATATAGATAAAGAAATAGAAAAAGAAGAAGAAAAGATGGAAGACAAGGAAGTCATTCTAATAAAACCTTATGAGGTTTCTATAACAACAACATCTTCAACATTACAAACAAGCTTCATAACCAAAGAAGTTGAAAATCTCAGCAAATACATGAAATTTGTACAAGCACCAACACAGACAAGAATATTCTGACCACCACCCCATTATTAATCACTCAAGTCCAGAGGAGAACAAGATCCTGTATTCTGAAAAGAAGTAGCAACCACATTCATGAAGACAAAACATAATACCAATACCTCAAGAAACAGATACCAAATCAAAATGTTCCAAGGAGAACTGCCACATGAACCCTACTTCATTGCCATCGACAACATGGAATAGATCATTATAATCCCTAGCAAAAAGATAGTGGCCACACATGTCATCAGAGAATTAGTGGTTATGGTTTGATTCATAGGGACATGAATGCTGAAATGGGAGTATTGTTATGATCGATACCTCATGGTGAAAGCATATACAAGGGTAAAGGGTATGACAATGTGATTGGCTGCACTGCATGTAGTCTCAGTCAGTGCCTCATGCAGTAGGTGTTGTTACCTTACCTTATCTCTGTGGTCTCCTCATGTTTTACTCCTTATATATGTCTCACTGCTTTACTATGGACTTATATAGCATAGATATACTCCTGTATCCTTATGCTTTACCACTTGATAAATCTTTTATCTACTCTTAAACCTTTGCCTAAGATTGTAACCTGGGCTCTAGCTTAAGGTCATAACAGAAAGCTTCAAAGATGGCAAGCAATTCTTTGTCATATATGTCATAATTCAACTTTGCCACAGTAAAAGTACAAGAGTGAAAAGCAACTAGATAAACTTCATTATTATCATTAAAAATGTGTTATGGAACACTTTGGACACTAACATTTTTCTTTTTCTTTTATCTATTTTTCTTGATTTTATATTTCTTTTCTTTTGAATTTCTTTTTCTTTTTTATTAATGATGAAGAGGCATGTGATATTGCAGTCACATGACAGGTCACATGATGTGATGTCATAGGCCTAGAACATAGTAGAAGGATCTGGAAGATGATGTCAGGGCACATAATGTACACATAATAGCCTTGAGTAAGATGTGAGGCAGACATGAGATAGTAGTATGGACCAATATGTAACAGTATAAATAGGACTCTAATTTAGCAGAGGCTTCTTGTTGAGTTCTCTTGTGCTTTTCCCCACTTGATTGCTTAACTGAGAGCTTTACTACTTGTGTTATCATTAGACTTTGTCTAGTGGTTGCCACAACACAATGGATAGGATTGTAGTGAGAGTGTAGTCTAAAGTATCAGTTTCCACAATGAGTTAAGCATTGGGAATCCAATGAGTGAGGATAGAAGTGGAGGTAAATGCTTTCTTGAGAGAGTTGAAAGCATCTTGACAAGAGAAATCAAACTTCCAAGGAATGTCCTTCTAGGTAAGGCATGTCAATGAAATGACAATGTTCAAGTAGTTGAAGATGAACTGGCAGTAAAAGTTTGTGAAACCTAAGAAGAATTGAATATCCTTGACTTTCTTGGGTTCCAGCCAGCCTTGAATAATCTTTACTTTGTTATCAGACATGGTAAGACTAGAAGGAGAAAGAATGTATCTCAGATACTCTACCAACTCAGAGTGGAATTTGTATTTCTCTGCTTTGGCATAAAGACCAGCCTTGCAGAGATGCTTGAGTACTTCTTTTACATGCATTTGGGCATGTTATTCAAGTAGATGAGTATATCATCTAGATAGATCATAACACAGATATCCAATAAAAGGTTAGAGAAAATATTGTTCATGAATTGCTGAAAAGCCACAGAAGCATTGGTAAGACTGAAAGGCATTACAAACCATTCAAATGATCTATAGCGTGTCTTAAAGGCAGTCTTCTATTCATCATCATTGGCAATGCAAACCAAATGGTAAGCATGATGAAGATCTATCTTTGAGTAGACCTAAGCTTTGTAAGGTAAGTACAGCAGATCAGAGATGAGTAGGAGTAGATAGTAATTCTTTTTGGAGATGCAGTTAAGACCGCAGAAGTTGATACAAAGGTGTAGTAAACCATCTTTCTTCTTAACAAATAAGACTGATATACCATGTGGAGATGAAGTTGGTCAAATGAAACCCATGTTGAGGTTTTCCTCAATAAATTTCTTCAGAGCCTCCTATTCAGATGCTGAAAGAGAGTATATAGGCCCAACTGGAGGTTGAGTACCTTTGTCAGGATCAAAGAAAGTGAACTTAGTTTCTTCTCATTTCTTTTTCTTTTTCTACTTTCTTTTTGATTTATTTTTCCTTTTTGTATTTTTAGCACCTGGGGTTAGGGCTAGTGACAACATAGGTCACCTAACACAGAGAAGGTCCTAGAAAGATGATGTCATACCATATGTAGACCTCATGGCTAACTTATAGTTGTTTAGAGAAGGGTAAAAATAGCTAGCACAGACTATGAGCATTTTGTTATAATCTTAAGTCCTTAAAGTAAGACAAAAGAACAGCTCTTGTATTGAGTAACACAAGAGGACTCAATAGAGAGCTCTTCTACAAACTAGTCTATCTTTTATAGTCCTACAGATGGTCTGTGCTAACTACTGTGTACCCTATCCTAAATAACCATGTAGTGTCCATGTTGTATAATGTTATCTGTTCTCGAATCTTCTACTAAATTCTTCTAAGTCTCATGATCTGTCTTGTGACTGATGTGACTGATGTGACAGTGTGACTGATCAACCCTAACCCTAGTTGTTCTAAAAATAGAAAAATAGAAAAGCAAACCAAAAAGAAAATTAAAATAAAATAAAATAAACTAAGTCCACTTTCTTCAACCTTGACATATTTAGTATATAAAGGTAGACTATTCTGTACAGAGTTCTCTATCAAGTTCTCTTGTATAAACCCTATACAAGGTTACTTCACTGTCCAGCCCTAAGGCCTTTGATTCATAACATTAGAACTTGATCCCTATTCCTGGGACTGCTTAACACTAGCTCTCCCATACTCATTCTCTTAACATCCTCAACCAAAGGGCAACACCACCCTTTAGTTAAGAAGAATTGCCAGACCCTAGGCATAAGGAATATGCTAGTTAGGCAGAGAAAGCCTAGCCATTTGTTTGTATCAAAGCCCACTGATATACTTCAAATATACTACCTTGTGTGGACATGTTTGATACCTTTTCAATTATCAGCCTTGTGCTATAGACCCACTTGTGGTTTGTCTACACAGAGGAATATCAGTTTGTTCTTAAAGTAGCTAACTAGAGTAGAACGGTCTTCTCAGACCAAAATTGTTTACATTTTTCTTAAGGCAGTAGTTAGTAGACTAGGTAGTAAGTAGATGGTGCAGGCAGAACAGAAAGAGGGCCCACTAACACTTACTAAGATTTCAAGCTCCGAGTATGAGTCTGAGGCCGAGTCCAACACAGAATTAGTCCTTTCAAATCAATCATTGCCGACCCCACCACCATCATCACTACTATCACAGTCACTACCACCATCATCATGTTATGAAATAAAGCCCTTAGAGCTGAACAATAGAATAACTCTTGTATTGAGTAACATAAGAGAACTCAATAGAGATCTCTTTACAAACTAATCTATCTTATATACTACTAACCATGGTCTGTGCTCACTACTGTGCACCCTACCCTAAACAACCATGTGTAGAACATGAGGTCAACATGTGTTATCCATGTTGTATAACATTATTTGTTCTAGAACCTTCTACTTCATTCTCCTAAGTCTCGTGATCAATGTTGTGACCACACTATTAGATGGTGACTGATGTGACAGTGTGACCAATTCCTTCTAACCCTAACTCTAGTTGTTCTAAAAATTGAAAAATGAAAAAGAAAAGAAAAATTAAATTAAAAACCAAAAAATGAAGTCCTCTTTCAACAATCTTAACATATCACCACCACCTTAGTATAAAATGAGTCAGTAGCCAGACTACCCTGCCATTATAAGGCGGCTACAGGAACAAATTACTATATTATCCAAGCAAGTAGTAGGAAGAGTAGAGAGAGGAGCAGCAAACCTAGAGGTAGTAAAACCCCAGGTATTTGATAGGACCCCATCGAAGATCTTGGGATTCATAATGGCATGCAAGTTATATGGCAAGGCAAAAATGATAGGGGTCCCATTGGAGGAACAGATTCAATGGATATTATCATATATGCAGGAAGGAGTAGCAGATATATGGAAGAAAACCGTGCTGGAAGAGCTGGAAGTAGGGGAGCTAGAATTTGAGATGATGGGAGAATTTTTGGCAGAAATAAGAAGGAAGTTTGGTAGAGGAGAGAAGAAGTCGGTAAAGACTGCAGAGCTGAAAAAGCTAGAACAAGGAGGAAGAACAATGGAAAAGTTCGTACAAGAATTCAAGAGAGTGGCAAGAGAAAGTGGATATGAAGGAAGGCCACTGGTGGAAGAGTTCAAGAGAGGAATGAATAGGGTAATTAGGATGAAGCTAATGAAGGCTGAAAATCAACCTAGTTCCATTGAACAATGGTACCGAAGAGCAACGGCCCTTGATAGAAATTGGAGAGAGAGTAGACAGAAAGAAGAAAGGCTGAAAGAACAGAGAGAACAGACAGGAGGAGCCCCTAAGCAGGAGTAGAGACAAATATTGCCATGACCATTAGTATGGTAGAGAAGGCAAATGCCCCCTCAGTAGGCAACAACAAGGCCTGCTCTAATGGAGGGAGTGGAGAGAACAAATGTGGTGATGATAAGGGGACCAGGACAGGAGGTGGGAGTGCCTCCTAAAAGGGATCCCTATACAATAAAGGTGGATTGAGGAAGAAACTGCTACATCTATGGAGGGTTTGGGCATATAGCCTGTCATTGTAGGAACCGGGGAAGGATAGCAGAAGGAAGGAGGTTAGAGTTCAAGAGAAATCATGTATATGAGAACCTTTTAAAAGAGGAGGAGAATCTAGCATCCCTTGACTAGATTCTCATAATAATAAATTTAGTGTACTAGCTACAGAAATAAAAGCTGATACTGTGGAGACAGAGAGAACTAAGAAAGAAGTAAGAAAGATGGAAACAAAACTCTTAAGAAAGGTTACAGTGAAAATCAGACTAGAAAGAATAGACATACAGGAGGGAATAATGGTAGAAGCATTGTTGGATAGTGGAGCAACTGAGTTAGTGATGAGCTCAGAGTTTGCCAGAAAACAATATTTTAAGTTGAAGAAGCTAGAAAGACTGATAAATGTGAGGAATGTGAATGAATCACTAAACAAAGAAGGACCTATAGAGAATACAGTAGAGGTTAATATTTATTATCAAGGACATAGAGAGAGGATGGAGATTGATGTGATTGAGGGACAGAAGTGGACAGTAATCTTGAAGATGCTGTGGCTAGCATATCACAATCTAGAAATAGACTAGAGAACAGGGGAAGTGAAAATGATGAGATGCTTAGAGGAGTGTGGAAAGCAGTGGAGACCAGTACAGGGGAAGTCAGGATGGGAGAAACAAAAGGAGGAAGAAGTAAGAAAGAAAGCAGAAAGAAAGCAGGAGGAAAAGAATAAGAAAAACAAACAAAAAAAGAAAAAACAGTGGAAGTTAAGAAAGTAACAGAAGAGTGGGAGATTTGGGATGAAGAAGAGGAGGCAGCAAGGTTAGAAGCAGAGGCAAAAAAGATGGTGCCCAAAAAATTCCATCAATGGATAAAAGTATTCAGGGAAAAACAATCAGAGAGGATGCCAATGAAAAAGGTATAGGATCACACAATAGAAGTAAAGGAAGGGTTTGTACCAAGGAAGGGGAAATTATATCCATTATCAAGGGGAGAAAGAGAGGAAGTAAGGGAGTTTGTTCAAGAGTAGCTAAAGAAGGAGTACATCTGACCATCCAAGTTACCACAGATGGTGCCAGTATTCTTTGTAGGAAAGAAGAATGGGAAGAGGTAGATAGTACAAGATTACCGGTATTTGAATGAGTGGACTATTCAAGAATAACTACCCTCTACTATTGATATTAGATGTCTTGGAAAACATTGGGATGAAGAATGTCTTTACCAAAATAGATCTTAGGTAGGGTTACAATAATGTGAGGATTAAGAAGGGAGATGAATAGAAAGCAGCTTTTACTACACTAGAGGGGTCCTTTGAACCAACAGTGATATTTCTTGGATTAACCAATTTGCCAGCAATATTTCAGGCAATAATAAATGAATTATTGTGAGATCTGATTAATATAAGAAAGGTGGCTGCCTTCATTAATGATGTGATTATAGGGATGGAGATGGAAGAAGGCCATGATGAATTAGTAACAGAGGTAATTAGGAGGATGGAAGAGAATGATTTGTATATAAAACTGGAGAAATGTAAGTAGAAGGTTAGGAAAGTAGAATTCTTGGAAGTAGTAATAGGACCAGAGGGGATTAAGATGGAAAAGGTAAAGGTAAAGGGGATGTTGAAGTGGCCAATACCCAAGTGTGTCAAAGATGTTCAGAAGTTCTTAGGATTGGCAAATTACTATTGTCGATTCATACAAGACTTTGTGTTTATTGCAAGACCACTGCACAATACTGTTGTGGCAACCACTTATTACAAAGGACAAATGATCTCACTAATGAGTAAACCTCAAAGCAGAAGTATAATGTAGGATTTCACAAGAGAACTCAACAAGGAGCCTCTTCTTAATTAGAGTCCTATTTATATAAATGTCTCATGGTCCATGCTACTAATAATTAGACCTGCTCTGTTATCCATGCTTCAACCTCATGCTTGTCTCACTTCTTACCCAAGGTCACCATGCATACTCCATGTGCCCTAACGTCATCTTCTAGATCCTTCCACCATGGTCTAGGCCTATGACATCACATCATGTGACCTGTCATGTGACTTCCTTGTCATGTGCCTCTTTATCACCCAAAAGAAAAGAAAAAGAAAAAGAAAACAAAATTCTTATAAAGTCAGAAAATAAAAGAAAAAGGAAAATAAAAATTATTCATGTCCAAAGCGTCCCATAACAAACACGGTGAAAAAAGATAGAAAGTGGAAATAGATGAACAAGCAGGAGAAGGCATTTGAGAAACTAAAAAAAAGGTTTACAGAGGAACTGGTGTTAGCAGCACTGGACTTAGATTTAAAAAATGAGGATGGAAGTAGACATATTGTATTATACAACTGGAGGAGTACTGTTAATGGAAGACAAAGATGGGATGTGGAAGCTAGTAGCATTTCTCTCAAAATCTTTAAACAAGACAGAAAGAAATTACAAGATTCATGATAAAGAAATACTAGCAATTATTAGAGGATTGGAAGTATAGAGGCATTTGTTAGAAGGAGCACAACTCAGGTTTGAAATTTGGATGGATCACAAAAACCTGGAGTATTTTATGAAGGCACAAAAATTAAATAGGAGACAAGCTTGATAGGCTTTATACCTATCTCAATTTGATTTCACTTTGAAATATGTGCCAGGAATAAGGATGGGAAAAGCAGATGGATTGAGTAGGAGACTAGATTGGAAAGTAGGAATAGATGGAGATAACAAAAATCAGGTAGTGGTAAAAGACAGTTGGTTACATAGACTAAAAGAAGTAATTATTGTAGGACTAGAAGAAGAAGTATTAAAAAGGATAAAAAAGGCTAGGAATAAAGATGAGGAAGAGATGAAGAAAGTGAAGGTGAAGGAACTATGGGGGAATGAATAGTAGATGGAAGGAGAACTGGTATTAAAAGAGAAGAAGGTGTATATACCAAAGGATGAGGAGTTGAGGACAAAGATGATATAGCTACACCGTGATGTACCAGCAACAGAACATGATGGAAAGTGGAAAACAGTAGAGTTGGTCACAAGAAACTATTGGTGGCTGGAAGTAATGAGAGATGTTGGGAGATATGTGGAAGGATGTGACTTGTGTCAGAGAATGAAAAATAAAATAGAGAAAGTAGCAGAGAAGTTGAAGTTGGGCGAAGTGCCAGGAAAACCATGGACACACTTAATGGTAGACTTTATTACAAAGCTACTAGTAGTAGCAGGGAAGAATGCGATCCTAGTAGTATGCAACCAATTATCAAAAATGATACACTTTGTAGCAACCACAGAGGGAACATCGGCAGAAGGGTTAGTAAGGTTGTTCAGGAACAATATATAGAAGTTGTGCAGATTACCAGAGAGTGTAGTGTCGGATAGGAGACCTCAATTCACAGCAGAATTGATAAAAGAATTGAATAAGATGCTGGGAATAGAGATAAGGCTGTCAACAGTGTTCCATCTACAGATGGATGGGCAAATAGAATGAATGAACCAGGAATTAGAACAATATCTTCAGTTCTTTGTGGAATATAAACAGAGAGATTGGCCAGAATAGCTAGCATCAGCTGAGTTTGCAATAAATAATAAGATTCACACAGCAACTAAAGTGTCACTGTTCATGGCAAATTATGGAAGAGAATTGAGAATAAAAGGAGATATAAGAAAGAAGGGAAAGGTAGAAAGTGTGACAGAATTTGTGGAAAGAATGAAAAAGGTACATGAGGAAGCAGGGGTAGTATTGAGAAAGACACAAGAAGAAATAAAGAGGTATACAAATCAAAATAGAAGGGAGACAGAAGAGTGGAAGAGAGGAGATAGAGTAATGCTAAGTACAAAGGACTTAGTATTCAAAGAGAGACCGGCATGCAAGTTGATAGAGAGATATGTGGGACCATATGTGATAGAAGAGGTAGTATCATCAAATATGGTAAAATTGCAATTACTGTCTTTAATGAGAATTTATCCGGTAGTTAATGTAAGCCAGATAGTTCAGTATAAGGGGCAAGTGAAGAGGCAGAAAAGAGAAGAGGGAAAACCAGTAGAAGTCAAATAAGTAGAGGAATGGAAGGTGGAAAAAATACTAAACAAAAGAAAAATAAGAGGAGTAGAAAAGTACTTGGTGTAATGAAAGAGGTTTATAGCAAAAAACAATACATGGGAAAAGAAGGAAGATCTGAAAAATGCAAAGGAATTGGTGGATGACTTTGAAGGAAGGATGGGGGTAGAAGTAAGACAGCAAGTAAGGGAAAGGAAAGCAAAAGAGAAGGAATACAAGAGGATGGAATTACCAGAGAAGTATATGGCAAAATTACTATATGGATGGGATGATGGGAAGTTTGAGACAGAATACCTAAGAAAGTTGGAAAGAGACTGGCGAAAGTGGAAAACAGTTTCTCCAGAGAAGAAACCTTGAAAGGGGGGTAATATTAAAATCGAAGAAAGTGGACTTAGTTTCTTCTCATTTCTTTTTATTTTTCTACTTTCTTTTCAATTTATTTTTCTTTTTTCTATTTTTAGCACCTGGGGTTAGGATTAGTGACAACATGGGTCACCTGATACAGAGAAGGTCCTAGAAAGATGACATCATATCACATGCAGACCTCGTGGCTAACTCATAGTCATTTAGAAAAGGGTAAAAATAGCTAGTATGGACCATGAACATTTAGTATATAAAGGTAGACTATCCTGTACAGAGTTTTCTATCAAGTTCTCTTGTGTAAACCCTATACAAGGTTACTTCACTGTCCAACCCTAAAGCCTTTGATTCATAACAATCTTCTTCCAAATTGATTTTGAAGTTATAAGGATAATGATGAGTGAGAACTTCAGCTTTAGTTTTGCTGAAAACATCAGTGAATTCATGATACTCAGAAGGGACATTGAAAAGATCAGAAGCTTCTGCAAGTTTTGCAGAATTAGTCTAAATATCCGAAGAATGAAAGCAGAGTTCAAAATTGCTGGAGTCTGGGAGTTTTGATGCATACAAGAATGCTACAACACCAATGATAGTGATATTGGGTCACTTGGAGTTAGACATTGAGATCCCAAATGCAGGTATGGAAACTGTGGGGTCCGATGATTGCAGAAGAGTGTTCAGAAAAAACAAAGATGCCAATGGTGTGTTGGCTACAATGTAAGAAGAAGTGAGATTTTCCTGCAAAGATGGATAGAAGTTTATTGACCCATTTACCCAGTCAATCAGTAGATTGTGTTGAGCAAGCCAGTTGTATCCAAGAACCAAAGAACAGGAAGAATCAAGCAGAGTAACATAGAAGTCTAGATTCATATAATCATTAGTAGAAAAAATTATGGGCAAGTTGGCAATTTTGGAAATAGTGTTGTTTAATGAACCATCAAACAAGTGGAGAGCAACCAAAAGAGTTGCAAATGTCTTCAAGTGGTAAGTACCCACAAATTTAGAGTCTACAAAGCAATGAGTAGACCTGGAGTTAACAAGAGCTCAGGATGGGATTTTATTAAGGTGATCCTAACCAAGGATCAAGGGAGAGGTAAGAGAAACAAAGAGTAAATAAGAATTGGAAAAAGTGGATGCATTGAGTCAAATCAAACTTGTTGCTACACAAGAAAGTTCAATACAGCCCTCAGTCTGTGCAGAGTCCTGGAGGTTATTCTCTATTTTTCCAAGGGTTTTTTGAAAGCAACTGCTGGAGTATCAGCAGTTGCTGAAGCACCATGGCCCTTGGGCATGACTGTGGTTTGCTTCTTGGGACAGGAGTCCAGCTTGTGGTCTCCTGCACTGTAATAAAGATACAGATTGTTTTCGAGATACTTCTTACGCTTGTCACTAGTCAGCTTGCTGTTGCTAGCCAGCTTGGAAGAAAGATCCACTCATAGAGAATTGTGTTGTTTCTTGGGAGCAGGGGATGGATATAATTTTGAGGAGGTCTTGGTCGATAAGACCACTAAAGATGAGTTCGCTTTATTTTGGGAGGCTACTGCAGAACCAGAGGTGAAAGCTTTTCCTTGCTTCTAAGAATGAGACTCAAGAGCCTCTTTCTCTGCCTATCTTACACAGTAACATTTGCAATCACATTCCCAGTAGTGGTGATTGATGATCATTGCTAAAGTATACATATCCTGGAATGAGGTGGGTTTTCCTTGTTCCCAGGTAGAGATAGAGTCCTAGATCTGATTTGGGAGCCCCTAGTAATAGTGATGGCAGAGCATACTATTCTTCCAACCTAGTTGAAAGGCATAGCATATGAAGTCTATATTGTAAGTGGAAATCTTGTTATTTGGCTTCATACAGAGATTGTTCAGCATGTTGGCCACTTTACCAATAGAATCTAAGAGACTAAAATATCGATGTAGCTTATCCACCAATAGATTCCAGTTGGAAAGCCAGTCTTGAAGAATACTCTGGTCTTTCTAGTTGAGACCTACCTCAAACTAGTCCTAGGCTACTTTAGTAAAATAGGTTGTTGTGAAGTTGATTTTTGTAATGTCCATGTTGAATTGTACCAGGTTAGTATGGAAATATAAGCAACATTGGAACAAGAAATTATTAAGCTTGTCAGGCTCAGTGCCACTGAAGGTATTAGGGATACAGGCTTTAATTCCCCTTGAATTAGTATTAGGTCCAGGAGTCTGATTAGCATTAAGAGTGTTAGTGAGTTAGTGAGTTAGCTGAGTACATTGGCCAATTGTTCATTAGTATAATTGCTCTGACAGAGTTTTGACTGTGAGCAAGTAGAAGAAGTAGGTCTATTAGCTGTATTATTAGTAGTAGGATTAGTGGGAGCATCTTTCCAGTTAGGATTGTTGTCCACAGGGACAATACTTGGGCCAGAAACAGGCAAAACTGTTTAGCTAGGATAGATAGTATTTGATGAAGACCTCAGAGATGAGTGGCCTCTTTGGTGAATTTGTTTTGATTGTCATGAGGCATTTGGCAGATAAGCTAAATAGTCACTAAAACAAGAAATAGTGTTGAAGAGTGTTCCAAGCAGTGGGACCAGAGTTGAAGTTGAGGAATTATGGCAAGAGAAAGCAATTTTGAACTTGAGGTATGAGAGGTTGTTTTGCAGATAGAACTGCTCAGAAGCGATAGCAAACTTGGAAGTCTGATAATACTGTCAGGTGTGGTTCATACTGGGGTGAAAGTCTGCAAGATGAACTCAGAGATATACAGACTCATGAGCAACCTTAACTTCAACTTATGTGCTATACTGTCTGTCTGCTGCATGGTTATGATTTCAGGAAATAGGAAGAAGTCTGAGATGGAAGTGAGTACTGATTTGGTGTGTTGCTATTAAACACTGGAGATTGAGTTCAATAAGAAGTTATTTTCATTGATTATCAGACTAGCAAATTACAGTGTAACTACTAGTCTTATATATGAGCTCCTACTATAGGAGATGCTTGAGGTTTCAGTGGAATAGCCTCTATTACCCCAAGTGGAGGTTTCAGTGTTGAAACACTGACAGGAGTAACTCTATTATGGAAGACCAAGTCAAATAGGAGTATCTTCACTGTGGAAGACAAAATACCTGGATAGTTGCAGCACCACCTTAAGGCATGTTATGAGAAAGATAGGCTTGTATAATTGGGAGATAATATCACAGCAGGGTGTAATTTCTGGACAGATAGACTTGGTATATGACACATAACCTCTTTTCTATTTGACTTCTATCAATGAATAACATTACACCTAGCTTATATGTCATATGGTCATATTTTTAGATAATAGAAGTTCAAAAGAAAATAAAATAAGCATGGCACAAGTTCAAGTTAATTATCAGAATAAAAAACTATACATGGTGACCAATATTCTTAAATATGGAATTATTAATTTAATAATATTTTACTACTCCATATACTCTGAGTTATTGAATACTATGGGATTTTTATTCAGAACTCCATAGAATTGATGAGAAATACAAATTTTGATCTATTCTAGAAGAAGGTAGAAAAAGTGCAGATATTAAATAGTATATAATTATTACAAACTTTATTTAGCTTGTATCTCCACAACTAGTAAACCAATTTTCACAAACTAAGTTGTACTAGAAAGTTCCAAATAAAGGATTTCTGTACATATATGGGATGTACAAAATCAATAACAAACAACTGAGATATCAGACCATTAGTAACTGTAAAAGCTTTATTGGTTATTATCTCATAAATAGCTAAACAAATTTACACAATCAAAGTTATGTTAGAAAGTGCTCATCAAATGATTTCTAATGATATATTATATATTATATGGAGATCAGTATTTATAAAGATACAAGTATATTAATGAAGTAACATAATTAGTTATTTTATAAAATTAGCCTAACATCTGCTATAATAGATGACAGCTCCATTACATATAAGTTTTAATCATATAATAGAAATAGCTTATATACAGACTATCACTATCTTGTATAAATATTTCCACATCTAAAAATTAAACCTCAAACTTAACAACATTATTTATCATCTTTTATCATTAATAATTATTAATCAATATCTCTCATTATCATTAACATTTATATTAATCTTAATTATTATTGTCATCATTATTAAACTTCTGAATCACTTCTAAACCTCTGAGAGTATATTTAAGATTCAGATATCACAAATAGTTGAGTAGTTTATTTTTTGATAGTAATATTGGAACAAAAGCAGACTTCTCATTAATAATAAGATTAGAGTCAAGTCTAGAAGGAACACAAAAAGATAAAGAGAAAGCTAGAAACTAAAGCTATCAAGCCTCTAACAAAAAGCACAGAAAAAGAAAACTTACTAAGAGAAAGAACTCTTATGATTAGTAAAGAAAGAGAAATAGAAAAAGCCAAAGGTAT
>Ga0157364_1000508_pt1 | contig 27155 bp, 18 predicted proteins | sample AttsexASBM2_FD_111476 | JGI IMG/M metagenome (GOLD analysis project Ga0157364, IMG submission 111476) | Fungus gardens microbial communities from leaf cutter ant in Ribeirão Preto, State of São Paulo, Brazil - Atta sexdens ASBM2 | ecosystem: Host-associated > Fungi > Mycelium > Unclassified ... | reverse complement strand
GCGAAAAGTGGATTAATCGAGCAGCAGTCATGAGATTGCAGCGTGTAAGCAGTAATATGTCTATTATAGTGTGATTTTTATTTAATGTCGTTTCAACACGCGAACTGAAGAGATATTTCGTTAAAGCCTTTCGTGATTAAATGCGCCAGAAAGATAATAATCTTGAAATTAATTTATAGGTATATATTCTACGAGATTATATAGTAATTTTATTTTTATTTTAATTAATATTGTACAATATATATTTTATTTTATAATCCCTTTTGATATATCTGCAATTATAATGTTTGTATTGGCTCGGATGAAGCAATATCGAATTAATCTCGCGGCGTCATCGAATTCATATACTTTGGGTCTTCTTTACACACACGCGCGCGTGCGTGTTCCTGTAGCTGTAAAAAAGAAAAAATTAAGGAAAAAGCTGAACAGAAAAGAAGAGAGAGAAACCGGCAGGGTATCACGCGAGTATCGGAGCGACTAAGTAAACACGAGAGCGAGAGAGCATCCGACATTGGGTGCCGGTTTTTATCCGTACGCTTTGCGTTTCGAGGAACGCAGTTGTGTACACTGTCATGGTCTTCATTTACGTTTGCCGACGAGTCTTTCCTTCATCAGGTACCTTCTTCTCGTGAAAATCGAGACATCGATACTCCAATAGCCGGTTGCGATAAAAGAGATAATTTTTTTCGCAAAGAGTGTGATTGGTATACCTTAAATATTTAATTCACACATGATATCGATATTTTAGGAAACAGCAATGTGCTTACCGTTTATAATATTGATAATTAAAATGCACAATAATGATTCATTTTTGGTCTTAAAGAGATTTGATCCGAGTTAGGTATTTTATAGGGTAGAGTTTGTCCACGAGATGACAAACTTTTGATTAGCTCGTTATTTTTGTCAATTTTACCTTATTAAATATAAAAAGAGCAATAGTAAATTTTTTAACTTAAATAAAATTTTATTTTTAATGTCAAAATGTAAATAAATTAATTTTTGTGGTTAATTTCAAAGTAAATCACATTAATGTATGCATTTAAATAATAAATTAAATTGGAATCAAATAATATTTTATATTAATATTTCCTTGAGTAAAATTTAACTTCATTGCGTTTTAACTTCATTGTTTCAGTTGTCAAATTAATGACATATTAGATAGGAAAACAGTGACAATTCTATAGAAATAATTATAACTAACTTAAATTGTGTAGTAAATTAAAATGAATAAGGAGATAGTACAAGTTAGAATGAGATATGTAAAAAAGATAGTATACTCTTCTTTCTTTCTCTCTTTTGACAAAAATTACTCGTGGCTAGACTCTATAATAGAGTCTTAACAGTTTTTAGATAAAGTCGTAATTTGACTTTACAACGTAGAATTTGAGTGTGGAATTTAGTTATGTTAACTTTGAGGTTCATTCATTGATCGATGTTCATTGGGTTTATTTCTGTCTCTATATTTCCCTGACAAAGCCAGGTTTCGGATAACACGAAAGTCAATTAATCGCACGAATGGACAATGCAGAAATAACGGAGAAAATAGCTCTAGTCTCGTGGATAATTTGGATGATAGGAATTTCAGAAATCAATTCCAATAATTATAAAATAAAAGTGATAATAATTTTTTTAACAAACTGTATTAATGTTATTACAAAATGTTTCAACATTTAAAAGAAAGATTGAGAGATTGTCTCGATCTGTTAAATATCACGAGCACAGAATTCCATTTTTTATCGCGAGATCCGCATTGCGTGTTGTGCATTAATTACATGTACTGCGTTTCTTTCTAAAATCATCACTGCGTGCAGGTGTTTTAGAATTATCATTAATTCAATATTGAGAATTCCCCGGCTGTTTATATCTTTTGTTGCCAGATTTGCAGATGACCCGTGATCGCAAGGACGATGCGATCGTTACGCGTTTGGCTGCGTAATCCGATCTCACCGCGGACGTTTCCCGTTTTTGCGAGTTAATTGATATTCCCTTGGATATCGTAATATAATTCGACGCCATTCCCCCGAGGTAGAGTCGCCAATCGTTAAAGATCGATCTCTCATCTCATTCTCTCTCGGTCGCTGCACCGCCTCGCCTCTCTCGTCTCGCCATGGTGTCGACTGCCATTCACCGTGAAAACCGTATGTACACTTGCGCTCTGGTCACCAACAAGGTCGCACAAGGTCCCACAACCATCCTGCATCCATACACCATATGCAACGGTGTGCATGCGTGCATACGTGCATACGTGCGATGCAGGTGGACGATATCGGCACGCAGGTCGATTTCTGAGGAAATAGGAATCTGAAATTGCATTAACATTGCAACGACTATACGATTCTCAGATCCGATTTCACCAATATAAAATTAACTGTAATCTCCATTCAATTTACTCTTTATCTTTTTCTAATTCTGAGAATTATTCCCGTTTCTTATCAATGTAAATTAACACAATTCAACCTATATACTCTATCTTTTTTTTTAATTCTTAAATCTAGAAAAAGATAAAGAGTAACAATGTAGTTAAATTTTAATCGAGAGTAAAATTAAACTACATTAGTTGAAAATGGATTTAGTTGAAAATGGATTTAGTTGAAAACGGAATTCAGAAGAAAATAAATTAAACTATTAATTAAAATTAATTTTACATTGATGGAATTGGGTTTCGGTTGTATATCTCTCTTGGAATTAAATATTTATTTCTGATTTGTCGAATAATTAAATTTATTATTGAATTCTTTATTTATTCTTTCTCACCGCTTCGCTTCATCAAAAAATCAGGAAGATCTTGTCGATTTATTTCCGTATCTCGCACGATGTAGCCATCTACATACACGTAGCGTGATTTGCGCGCGAAAGCATCAGCGGGGTCTCTGTATCGATCCGAATGCGTAGAAAATGTTATTGATTCCCTCGGCCGACCCGACGACCTCTTCTCTCCATGGCGACGATCCGACTGGAAAGACCGTGGCTTTTCTCCATACCCTTTTGATCGTTTTTCATCTCGCTGTATATTACAATACGTGAATTGCTATGGTATACCTAAATATAGTACACAAAATTTTAAATCTCGTACAAATAATAAATTTATTATACAAATAAATTGTATTAAAATAAAACAAAAAATAAATTATTAAGATATCTAAAAAATACAAAAATGTATTTAAAAGGATTATAATGTCTAAAAAGTAATACGCGTATAATTATATCGAATACTAATATCATGATATTAATTAATTATAATTTAATAAAAAAAAAAATATTGGAAATGAAAAAATTGAAAATTAAACTTTTAATGGAAACGGAGGAATATTTTCCATACATCTTCATTTAATTTCAATAGATCGTTTCTCACCTCTCATTTAGAGATAAAATGTCACGTACATGATGACCGCAATTGGAAGGGGTGAGAGGAGAGAATTACATAAAAGGCACACAAGCCAAGTGACTTCGCCTATTCGTTTTCTGCCTACGCCCTCCAGGGTCATACATCCCACGTTCATCCTCGTATTTCTATCTTTTCTTTAGAGTCACTTTTGTGGCTTTGAACACTTGGAGTATGCAGAGCACTCAAAACACCTGTTACAATGATTTACTTATTAAAAATATTCAATACTCTAGCTCGAAGTAATAATTATTTTATTGGTTGTCCGGAAAGTTCGTGCCGCAAAAGATTTAAATTTAATAAATGAAATTAAAAATTTAAATCTTCTGCGTTTCAATTTTTCTTCAGAATCGGCACGAACTTTTCGGACAACCCAATATAACGCTTTTCAATAATAAAGTATTATCTTTTAACAATTGTATTAATAACATTGGCATATTAAAATTTTCAATATATCACATGAACTTAAAAAATGCGAGTTTAAATTTGCTGGAAAAAAAATTGTAGTCAAGCAAAATTCAGTTAAAATTTAAGACAATTAGATTTAAGTATGACATCTCCTTCACGTTATTATCATTCTGTGACAGATCACGAGTAAGACGGGCACGATAATTCTTGGCCGATGAGGAGCAGAGCAGCACGAGGGCGAGTAGTAGAAGGAGCAGCAGCACGAGCAAGAGCGAGTGGCTTCGTCGTCGTAGAAGGTGGTGGCGGTGTGGAAAAACAGAAGAAGGAACGAGGACGAAGTGGCGGCGGCAACAGTGGCAGTGGCAACGGCGGCAAAGCGGCGACGAACAGCCAGGTCCCCCCATGTTAGCGGATATCAACGGCAACCTGGCGGATCTGAGAAGCGAAGCGATGGCGTCGCAGAGATTTTGTCTGCGTTGGAACAACCATCAGAGCAATCTGCTCTCCGTATTCGACCAGCTGTTGCACGACGAAGCATTCGTCGATGTTACACTGGCCGTTGAAGGCCAACTACTCAGGGCGCATAAGATGGTGCTGTCGGCATGTAGCCCCTATTTTCAGGTAGTCAAGCTCGACTTTTGACATCTATAATTTATTAGATTAACATTCAAAACTTTAAATAAATGAATCAGCAAGTGATTTTAATGTTATAATAAAGAAACAATATTTTAAATTGATTTTATGTTATTTTAAATTTATTTTATCATAATGTAAAATTGCTACATACAACTTGCCATTTACTAAAATATAAAGATTAAAATTTTAAACTGATAATATATATATATATATATATATATATATATATATAAATTATATTTACAGGCTCTGTTCGTTGGACACCCTGACAAGCACCCGATAGTCATTCTCAAGGATGTTCCATATGTGGACATGCGTAGCCTCTTGGACTTCATGTATCGCGGTGAGGTGAGCGTCGATCAAGATCGACTGACCGCTTTCCTGCGAGTCGCCGAATCCTTGAGGATAAAGGGCTTGACCGAAGTAAATGAAGACAAGTGTGATTTGCCAAGTATAACGTCCTCGCTGTTGGGCGGCAACCAGAACGCGGTGGCACCGCCGCCGCCCAGTCTTCATCGGATCAACCAAATCGGTCCGCATCATCATCATCATCATGTCGCGCAGAAGAGGTTCCATCATATGTCCAGTCATCCGTTGCTTGGTTCGGCGCTGACAGCGCCCAAGAGAAAACGTGGCAGACCCAGGAAGTTGAGCGGTTCGTCGGATACGCCAATTGGTGAAATCGGTGGTCAGGACCTGCAGTCCTGCTCTGGCGCTGATCTAGTCCAGGGCTCACCCGAGATGATGGAAATGAAAATGGGATTGGACTTTCAGAGCGAGGTTAGCGGTAACGGCAGCGTGAGAAACGCCAGTGCCTCCTCTTCCAACAACAACGTTGGCACCAATTCCGCGACCAATAATCCCGCTGCCGCCGCCTCTTCGGGATCATCGACGAGGAGAGACGAGCCTACGGAGAATGGTACCGATACACCGGAACCAGTCACGCGGGTCAAACGAGAACCAGAACCGACGCCCAGCACCTCGGCGCAAGGTATGAAACGCATTACGACTATGTCCTATATAATATAGAATTAAATTTCTAAACTTTAATCGTTTCGTTATTGTTGATTCTAGCGTCGGATGAGACATTCGCGCGGCCGCACAGTAGGCAAGGGAGTGAGGGTTTCAAGCAAGGTAAGATTCACTTCAGTTCACTTAACTTCAATATAAAGAAGCCTTGCATTGCTAATATTCCCTAATATATATAACGCGAACAATGAATTTCACGCGATTTACGTGATTTACCTGAATATCCCTCAGACATCGTAGCGTATCTTACCTATCAAATGGAGAGCTGCGCGCGTTTGCAAATTGTAATTAATTACATCATTGTATAACTGTGCATAATTTATCGTCAATTATACAGACATAAACTGTACTTAGTAAAATATTAACTCCTTCAGATTTTACCATTCTATACGTGATAAACTTTTGTTCTTTTTTTTGTATCTATTAACAGACTAAAATTAAAGAAAGGAAATTTTTTAATTAAGTTTTACATATAGATCTGTAGGAGTTAATTTTTTATTTTTAACCTTCGGATAAGCGTATTGTTGCATAGAAAATATTTCTTATATTCCTATGATTCTAATTATTGATTTTGAAGATGCATTCTGAAAATTATTACTTACAAGGTAAGTCACAAGAGATCACTGATCAATGCAACATATGCCTGAAGGTTAATCACAGTCGCAGTTTTAGTAAAATCGCGCAATTTTATGGATGCAAAAGATAATAAATTCGCGCGTCTAATCGCGGAACGATGTCCCACCAGATGTCTTAGCATGGTGTGAAATGTGATTCCCATAACGCGGACGCGGAGAAGAATGTTAGATTATCTTTAATTATCTTTTTTTAATCTAATAGTTAAAAGAAAATATAATATAATTACTATTTATTTTAAAATAATAATTGTGAAATAATTATGATTTGAATTGAACGCATTAATTCTGGAATGTTGAGTTGGGATTGTCGAATATTCTTCTCCGTGTGAACCCAAAAGACAAGGAAAGAACTCGCTTTTGTGCCGTCCGAATGCTTATTCGTTTCTTGTGAACGCGCCCCGAGGAGCAAGCAAGCAAGCGAACCTTTGCGCGGCATTATGGACGACGCTGTAGACTCTCTACGTGAGAACGACTCTTACGGCTCTCTCGCACGATTCGTCGAGGTCGATCGACAACGTTTGAGAATCTCAGAACTAGAAGCCCGATTCCGAGGGCTCGATACCACAATTAACTTGCACCAAATCTCGAGACTTCGTGTCACACTTCGCGATGATGTTCGCGCGGATCCACCTCTAATCACGTGCGTCGTCGCCATCGTGGACGATGCTTTTATCCTAATGTACTGCTAATGAATTTGACTTTTCAGACATCTCTCGAGCTGCCTTGCCGAGCGGCTCGGCCAGTCGTTGTCACACTCCTGCAAGCGCGCTCCTTCCATTTTTTTTTTCTTTTAGGAGCTAGCTAGGACTCTCGTGACCCTCGCGATGTAGCGAATCGTGCGCGCAGATCATTTCCGAAAACCGTCGATTCCTTTTCGAAATCTCTCGCGTTTACCTCTTGACCATTTTCGAAACAAAACACACGAAGAGAAAATATAAGAGGTAGAAGAAAACAATTCTAACGCGAGAGAAAAATCTGCATCCGAAAGAATTTGAAAGAAAAAGACAGAAAAGACAGTAAAAATAATTTCCCTTTCCGAAGCGCGAGCGATGTGTCTAAAGGGATAACCGCATGAGGGATGTTATATAATATATCGATACGCGCGCGCGCGATATTCAAATCGCGAGAAGAGAAGAAATTGAGACGAAAAAAAAGATATAAGAATAGATGAAAAAAATAGAGAGAGAGAGAGAGAGAGAGAGAGAGAGAGAGAGAGAGAGAGTGAATGAGTGAGTGAGTGAAAGAAAGGGAGAGAGATATTAAACGAAAAGCCATCGTCTCGCTAATTAAGAATTCGCATTCGAAACCAGGAATGTTGTTACTATGATACCCCGTGAAAAAAATCCCAAAAAGGGAACTCCCCTCTGTGCGAATGTCTGCAAAATTAATCTCTAATGAAACCCATTGCACTCGCGCCGCCGAGTTATTGTTCTCGTCGACGACGTACATAATATAGATATATTTAGAAATACATACATATATATATATATATATATATATATATATATATATATATATAATACCCATACGTAATTCTCACGCTCGGCCAATGCGCAGCGCCTCATTCCTATCTTCCCTTCTGCCCTTCGTTCTGATAGCACAAAATCAGTCACTTCCTTGTTCTTGCCTCTTCATGATCAATCTGTATTTTCTGTCTGCCGCACCGCACCTGTCGCTCTGTTCGATGTCTCGAATCTCTCTAATCCTAACCCTGAAGTTCTCCACTAACATCCCCATATCGCGTTCACCCGATGCTCTCTTCTCCGCACGATTGGAAAAAAAAACGCTTCGCTGCCATTGGCCAAATGGTAACAGGAGGGGGTGGAGCCAGCTTTTAGCGGTGCTTACTTTTTTTATTGTTGTCTGATTTTTCACACCTTGAACGCTGGTTAACTTCTTTTACGCTCGTTCGTTGCGAGGAAGATAGAGTAGTTTCACTGTTTTCTTGTTTTTTTTTTATTTTTTATTTTTTTTTTATCGCGAAAAGACAAACGGCAAAGAGGAAAAGAGAGGAGAGACGTAAACGCGTCGATGATGATTACGATGATGATAATGATGATGAGTGTTATACAACGGATGATGCATTGTCGGCAGGTTTATCGTTTCCGTCTTCTCTTGCGTCTTCTTGTTGCTTTAGACGATAACGACGACAATGAGGAAAGATGAAAATGAGACAAAAGTAGAAACAGGATAGATTAATATGTAAAAATAAAAAGAGAAGTGACAAACCAAGAAAGAGAGAAATCAAAAGAGAGAAAAATAGTGTGACGTATATTTCTTTTTTTTTTCCTATGAAAAGTGTATTACGTGCGCGCGCGCGCGGGAGAGAGAGAAAGAGAGTGCTTCGAAGATGTCGTCGGAGATGATCTCGTTTCAATAGTGACCGTGATCGCTTTGTTCACTTTTGGGTCGCAGGTGAGTGAGATTATCTTCAAGTCACCATCATTCTGAAAGATTTTTAAGCTTTGCGCGGGGGAAGCGAGGGAGCTAGGGAGGCCAGCCGCTAGAAAAAAAGAATACAACGTTATAGAATGAAAAAAAAGGATCGAAATCAAATAGATGCATAAAATAGATAGAACGAAAAGACGGAATCGTTCCGAAAGAGTGTGCGGAGTGTAAGAGAAAATACCGGATGTAGAAGGATGTGACGCCGGAAGTCGAAAGCGGATAACGATATTGTGTTAGAAATAACTACGTGTACACAAACTCGAACGAAATTTTATAAAGCTAATCAATCGAATGAAATACGCAAGGAGGAGAAAAGAGTTGCTTTTTTTTCTCTCGAGCGTCCTCGATCTCGATGGATCGTTTTCCCGTAGAGATGGATACAAGCAGACTGACTGGACGTTACTGGACTGAAGGGGTGGGGAGGGTTAAAGTGTGCACATGTGTCACTGATGAGCTGTTAATCAATTTCGTATATGCGTGATTGTCTAATACGCGTATATATGGGTTGTATTCGTTGGAGCGCACGATCCTTTCTACTGATCGTAGATTCCAAGTTGGGAGTATCATTTCAACAAGTTTTACTTTATCCCTGGATTATACAAGTCGAGAAATAGACTGCATTTAGCAGAAAAAGCAGGTTTGTAATCGTTGTAAGATTCTTTAATATGATTGGTTCTTGATTTCTTGCTGAATCTGTAGTATAATTGTATTAAAGAATTTTACAATAGTTGCAAGCTTACAAAACTACTTTTTCTGTTGAACGCAGCTATAGATTTGTTCGAATATCCGGGGTGCGTTCAGGAATTCAGAGTGTTAGCATTTTATCCTCGTTTACTGAATAGATAAGGATAAAACATTACAATCTGAGTGCATCCGGGTTAAGTTTCTGAATGCAACCCTGAACGTCATTGCTTCTCGAGTTACAAGTCAATCGAATGTGAAATGCTTTGATCAGTTGTCGACTCAAAGAGAGATTCTCGACAAATCTCTCAATGTTCGAACAATTGCTGTTCGACAATTGTCAGTTTTCCCTTCCCGGAATCTACAATAAGAATGGAAGTGCCGTGTCGCGCGTCACATCCCGTATATACGCGGATTTTCTATGTCTCGCGAGTATGCAAGCGCGTGTGAAATGTTCATCGAATGAATGGGGAGGAGGGAGGGTGCATGTGTAAGGTGGATGGATGTGCATGGCAGAAAATACGAAGTACGCGTGAAGAGGTAGGAGAGTCCGAGAGAAAGAGAGAAAGACTGATGTTACCAGAAAATTGTTCGATTTTGCAACCGACGTGAGAGAGAATGCGTGAAAGTGTAAGAGTCTGTCTGAAGGGGAATAGACGATGAGCGGGGGTGGGGACGACATGGAGAGGGCGTGTCGCAGCCGTGAAGTATCCTTTAACGCGGGACAGAAGTTGACTAAGACGGCCGATTCAAAACGGTGACTCTTTTTTGCTGGCTCTACCCTTCCTCTTGCTTCCCCCCACAAATATAGAGAATACGTTGTGCCAATACAGTACACAGAGATACATAGTTACGAGATGCGTGGTAGAACTCCGTTTATCAGAACGTCCGCGGAGGAATTTGTGCAAAAGGAAGCGATCGTGCAACGGTATTCTTACCTATCGTAAGATACAGAGATGACTTGAGTGAAAAACACAATCTTCAAACAATGTAAAGAATCAAGAGACTGATGACCTATGCTGACGAGGATCCTTTGGTATTAAGGATCTGTTTATACACAGATAATAATTGAGAAATCGATAACTCGAAATATCTGGAATACTATCCATCTGTGATACCATTCTGGAAAACGAGCAAGAGTTGTAAGATTTTAGCCTTCTGATAAACGAACTCCTACCGCGCATCCAATGCTTGCACGACATATATATTATACGCGGGCATGGAGGGCGATTTAAAGGATCGAAGTCTCTTCATTTCAGAATTGGAGGAGACGTCGAGTGGAGGTGGTGATAGCGGCGAGCCGCCGACTCACATCCGCATCAACTTCGAGCGATGCTTTCGTAAAGAGTTCAGCACGTCGCTGCAGGGTAAAGCCGCGTCGACCGCCGCGGGCGATGATCAGCAACAGCAACAACATTCGGACACTGAGATGGACACGAAGGCAATGTCGAAGGACAGCATAAGCAGTGCCATATTTAGCGTGATGGCCGGTGAGGCGGAAATCAGTCAGAGTGACTTCGAAAGCTCGTTCAAAACCGAGAACGAGCGCACGGAGGGTTCGGTGCGGGACTTCTGCGTGAAGGAGGGCGACGTTTATCGATGCACCGTGTGCCATCGCACGTATACACACATCAGCAACTTCTGCCGGCACTACGTCACCTCGCACAAGCCTAACGTCAAGTACTACCCCTGCCCGGTCTGCTACAAAGAATTCACCAGGAAGGACAACATGGTCGCTCACGTCAAGATCATACATAGTCTTAAACCGCACATGAGTCTCAGCAATAGTGGCAACAGTAATAGTAGCAGCAGTATGGGTCAGCCGCGGTAGACCATCGCTGGCTGGGCGTCCTCTCAGCATGCTTTCTCCCTCAGACCGCGTTTCTTGGATCTTGCGCATAATTCCGTGATGCCGGAAATGCTGTAAATCCTGGTATCATTCATGATATCATACTGTGTCCATGATATGATATTACGAGATATTCTAAGAGTTCGTGACACCAAGATTTTTTATGTTAACCGAAGAAGATTTGATACCGGTGATTAATGAATAGAAAGAACGAAATTTGATGGTGTCATAGGTTATGATAACTAAGGAATTACGATAGGAAAAAAAATGGTGGGGTCTATGATGGATGAATGTTATAGATAGATTCATGGACCTGATGCGCTTGCCAAAATGATAAAGTCGAAGAACGCGAAGAGGGAGAAGAAGGGAGAGGAGCTCAAGAAAAATGTGTAGAGGCCAATATAACGCCTCGAATGAAGTCAGTGTGCTCCTATGAGCAGAAGGAAAGAAGGACGATAGATAGATAGGTACGAGTAAGCGAGAAAACAAGTAGGTAGATAAATGATTGATTTTATAAAGTGGCTGTACTCTTCTGAAATGGCCAGAGAGGGTGGGTAACAAACGGAAAACAAGCGAGTGTGCAAGATTCTAAGCTGATGAACGTCATCGTCGGAGCACACGTTCCTTAGTTTTCGCGCGAGCGTTCTCTGTGGCAGTTTTTCCGGTGTGCGAATTTAATCATTTGGACGTTAATCGTCTCTAATTTATAAGGTGAACATATCTTGCGAAGTGTGTTTTCGCTATTCTAATATTACACGACGTGCATGTTGCATGAGACTAGCTCAATATCTTGATACCAAATCTATGCCTTGGAAGAAGAGTCGTATATTCACATATAAACACTTTGCAGTACTTTTCTACTTCCAAGCCGCAGAATTTCTTTTTAGGAACACTTTAAAGAGACACGCAATATATCGCTCAAATGATTAACGAAGCTGATCTGTCGAGTTATCGACGCTGCGTAATCCGTGATCAGCGAGGCGCGGGTCTGACCAAGTCCAATACGACAAGTCAAGTAAATTATTAAAATAACTTCTATACTTAAATGTATTGGCGAATGTACCATCTGTGACGGTATCCTTTGATATCCCTTTTATTAAAAAAAAGGTTCTGGGTAGCTTTCACTACGTATAATTCGGGCGATGCTGCCCTGAATTTTGTCCCTGTTTCCAGATCTTGGTCCTGATCCTGGTCCTAATATTAGTCCTAGTTATCTTTATCAATCTCCGTGCCTTTGAGGACCCACAATGCGCACGCTTCGGTATTTCGAGTTACGCAACGGTCGTCTTGCGAAGGATCGAGCTTCGATAAACTTCGCTGGAAACTTCCGGAACGATTTGCGCGCGTGTAATGAGTAACGGGCATTAAAGTTACAAAACGAACGAGCTTTACCGCGTTTGTCCCGAAGAGAAAGGGCGAAGCGGATGTAAAAACGAGAGATGGAAGAGGCTTTGTACTGCATCATAAACAAAGAGTTTATATAAATCTAACCGATGCGTTATTTCAACGCACGGTTCAGCGTCGTACAACGGGTAATCAGTTGTAAAAAAGAAACCGGTTGTCGCGTAGCAAAGTAGGAGAGAGGCATCATGTAAATCCAAATCAACGCAGAGAGAAAGAAAGAATATATTTACTATTGCCTGACTATATTACGTTGCAGAAAGAATCAAACACGCCAGCTGACGCAGCTTGGCGATACATTTTTACGAGGTGCGCGCGTGTGTTTTACGCATCCTTTGTTCATGTTCTCCAAACACGGGTCTTTATGCCTGGTAAAAACAAAGAAACAGTAGTTTTCAATATTTATTATTAATATAGATAGAATACCTCGAAGTCATATTCTGAAGAAGTCATTTAGTGATTATATAGCTATACATAACAGCAATAAAAGAAGTTAAGCTCTTGCAAGTTGAGGATACACCAATTATATATAATAATTTGTTACGTAATTGTTGAGCTATTGAAAGAAACTTAATTCAATTTGTAGGAGACAGATTCTTGTCTTTATGATAGAAGAAGGAGACTAGAAGAAAGAATGAAAAAAAAGGTGAATCCCGGTGAAACGTGCGCGCGTACATGCATTATAAATAATAAGGGAACTACGTAGACTGAGTAAATGCAATATATATGTATCGATGACCGTTCGCCATGTTGTTGTTGAGCCGTTTGGATCGCGAAAAGAATGCCGCGGCATTTTTTGGAGGAACGATGTTAAAAGGGACGGAAGGACGGAACGGGGGAAGCGCGCAATCTCGCGAAAGACTGCAGAGTGACGGTTTTAACGACACCAAATACAAGATAGTACTGACATTGGATAGACTGAAGGCACCTTAGTAGTAACTTAACGCCGCCGCCATGCCGGACTGTCCTGTCCTGTTCGGCTGAGTCGATTTCCGGATGTCGACGTGAACATCCGGAACGCTAAGTGGAGAACCTGGTGAACCAAGTGATAACGTAAGAACAGTTTTATGTGTCACTTGTATCAGAACTACACTAAAGCTGTTTTAGTTTAAAAAGTTTTACGTGTGTCGAAAGAATTACTATGTAACGTAGACGGCGCAGTAATAATTCTGCTACGATTGGAAAGAAATTATGTTTTTGAGTTGAGATAACTTATGAATACATATTTATCGTTTTACAAATAAAATATTTTATATATATGTCACTTATTATTGGATCGTCATCAAAGTTATTACTCAATTATTGAAAGATTTTGTTTTTTAATAATTTTTATGAATCTTATTCGATATCTTATTCGAAGTGCGATAGCTTTAAATTAATCATGTTTATTTAATTCTTTATTAATTTCATTTTTTTATTATTTTCTATCCGAAGTTTACCAAGTTTTCAAACTTAACTCTCCGAGTCTTGAATAGTCAATCATCGAGTTTATGTAATTTTACACATACTACATAGTTAAAAATTATGTATACATATATATGAATTCTTTATCTGTTATTTTACTCTTCACAATTTTATCTTAACAATCGGATGAGAATGTCATCAACCGAGACAAGTCGCACGATGGTACGGTAATGGCGGTTAGAGGCTTAGTCGCGAGAAAAAAAAGCACTAAAAGTACGAGATCGTAGCTTACTATATTTTGCACCTTACACTCCGTCGAGCATCCTCCCTCCGTGAGAGGGGCGAGACGATTTATATACAAATTTTTCACTAGTTGGGCATAGACGTTAGACGACTAGAGGCTACATAATAACTATAATTATTATTATTATCACTACTATTAATCAGTTATTACAAGTAACGGAGATCTTCATTGTTACTTTAATGCGCGAGGGGGTTGAATATACCCCGATTGACCAGTGTTGTTCGTTCGTTATTCAAGAGGTATCTAGCGTTGCAAAGATAACAAAAAAGTTATAGTTGTAAGGATCGGATCGTTATCATGAATAATAGTAGGCTTCGTAATATGACCTGGAATAAGTGCTCTCGTTTCAAAGAAACCCATTGAGGTATTTCAAGTTAACGTTTTCCAAATTTTTTACGATCTCTAGGTAGAGCAGTAATCGACCAATGTTACAGAAGTTGAAGTATCGCATTTGAATAGAAACATATTCGCGATATTAAAACACTACCTCAAATAAGAAGAGATACATTTTGGAAGTTAGAGCATGATCTTGAAATGTTTAGAGCAAAGTTATCGAGAACACTTGATCCACATTTATTTGCGGGACTCATTAAGTTTGTGCTGCGATCCGAATGTACTTTTAAGCGAATAGAGAGTTCTATAATACCAGTTTAGGCAGCAAAGATAGCGCAGTAGAATATAGAAGAACGAAAGGGACCTGTGAAAAGGGACAGGGACGGAGGAAGGGGGGGGGGTTGTTGAGTAGATGAAACGGCATAAAGATCGTTTCGTAAACATTAAAATGGTTAGTGGGCCGTGCCGTAGATTTTCGCGCACTCAGGTCAATTATCCGAATATATTTGAAACTTCGATGGACCAAAGAGCTTCTTACCGATCCTTGTAGATTATTTATCCCAAGCGAGAAAGGATGGGAGCGTCTCGGAGAAATCTTTCGCGAATTCCAAAAGCCCAGGATACGCGGTGCCAAATGCATCTTTTTTGCAAATCTATATATCACAATATCATGCATTGTTAAATTTTGTACAAATTCATAATTTGAAAAGTATTTCAATGGCCAAGATAATAATTAATTAACTAATTAATCAAACTAAGGCAAATTAATTCTTGGTCATGAATTAGGCAATAAGAGAGAAGTCTACATACTTATAATATATTATAATATTTTAAAATATCGTTAAATATTAAAAATGGAATATTTATGTAAATGATAACTTATATAAATGATGAACTTATATAACTTATATAAAATTTATGTAAAATAATGATAATTTGTCGTTATTACAGATTTAAGAATTGAGAGCTTGACAAGATTTTGCTAGAATTTATTCATAACGTTCTATATTTTTCTTTGAAATTATTACACGTTAATCGCGGAATTTGGCATCCAATATTCCTTGGGACTACAGAATCTCGCACCGTCAGGTCAATTATTATCCGCAATATTCGAAACCTTGTTGGACCAAAGAGTGTTTATAAACGGTAAAATTCCCGAAAACCCTTAAGGAAAATGACACCAAGTGTGAGTAAAGGGGGACGGTTACGGCCTGGTTCCATGATGGGTTATCATAAGCCCATCCAACGTGTGTATGCGAAGGATTCAGGGGAATAGAATAGATTTCACGAAAAATGGGAAAACAAAAAGTGCAAAGAGGCAGCGGCTAGACAGCTTATATCGATTTTATAGGAGGAGAGGCAAGCAAATAATAATTAAATACACTCACATTTGATAATCACTGAGAGGCTAAGACTAACTCAATTAATTAAAGGGTGAGAAAGACGCGAAGATAGAAAGGATCACCGGAGAGAGAAAATGTCTGCAGGTCGTGATCGATAATTTTTCGAAGAGTTCTTTTTCTGGGACGTTGCAATTTTCTCGAATTTGAGCAAAGTTGATTTTAACAGATCGGATTTATCATTGTTATTGTCATTTGTTGTTTTCTATTATCTTTTTGAAACGAGATCTGCAGGCCTCTTTTCAGTGTGCGGATTGCGATTTTATCAATTTGTACAATAATAGCTTGATTCACCCTAGTCGATGTCTGCGTGAGAAATGCGAAAAAGGGTGTGAGAATTGAAGATCACTGTATCGGCGTGATTTTATCATTCTCATATTTTGTAATTTTCTCTTTCGCGCATTTTAGAAAATCTATGTATACCAAAGGATTATAAATTTACACATATATACGTGGTAGCTTATTATAGCAACTATATCATTTATCATCGCTGAAGTTTCGCTTGACGCTCCTTCGATATGCAAGATGTTCCTAAAAGTTTAGGAAGATTTTAGAAACATTCTGTATATGTCTTTACAAAATTATTGTACAAGTTACAATCGACTTATATTAATTTTAGAATAAGTACTGATACAGTCTCTATAGATTTTTGAAACTTTTAAGAATCATCACAATTTTTTTTTTTTTTTTTACTTTTTATCTTTTTTTTGCCGTGACAAAATTTCGCAATACGTAGATGGGTGAGCATCGCGCATTCGTTGCAAATGTTATCACATCCTTTTGTGGCAATCACAGCAGTTACAGAGAGCATTTCGCGTCACGCGATGATAGTACGTGATGATAGTCACAGAACGGCCGATTCTCGAAATCGCTTCGAATTCCTCGCCGGCATCTGAAGGCTCGTGATCAGGATAAATCGCTGTTAGAAAAAGCACGATGAAGATGCAGCGACTGATCTTGAGACTCGTGCAAATTTAAAGGCGTTTAAAAGAGAGGAGAAATTCGCTCACATTCGTTGCCTTCTCGATGTTGTTGAACTTTTTAGAGTTAAGGTTGTTAAAAAGCGCTTTCAATCGTTGCCAATTGTAGGGGACAATCGAGAAGAAGATGGGAAAAGAGGAGAGACTTTTTGCGAGAGACCAAGGATACAAAAAGAAAGAGAAATATGCGATGTCAGGTCCCCATATATTCGTACAAAATTAGTGTTCAAATTGTAAAAAGTGTTCATAAGTCAAGGGTGAGGTGTCGCGTTGCGAGGAATTATTATTCGCGTGAGGATGGCCGCTGTTTCTGCGACGTGTGCTACATTGCTCGTTTTATTGTCAAAATTCCGCCTTTTCTTCGGAATTGTACGTACAAACTATACGGGAATCGTACTACTTATAATAGATAAGTTACGAAGACAATTCTGTATAACGTTCGAAAATTGGATTCTGATCTGCGGATTAGATTTTGTTGATATTTGTTAAATTGTATATATATATATATATATATATATATATATATATACTATGAAATTTTATAGTGTTGTCGTTGTGCGTCTACAAATTTTATCGCTAAATTTTATTGCATTTTTATATATAATTTATTACATCGAATCGTGTAAAATTTTATCGTGTGCAAAAGGAATTTCTGTCGCGCGTGCTATACGCAGAAATCATGAAATGAGCTCTTGTGCGTCTGCAACTGCCTGTTATCTGCATCTCAAAGGGAGTGCAAGACCATCGGTGTTGCGCTTTTCTTACAATCGTAACATTCTCACGCTCTCATCGCGGGTGCGATAGTCTCGCCGATGGGTTTCGAACATGTTCGCTTAGAACGTGTTTAATTAATGGATCTTGTTGAAGAGAGACGTGAAAGATGAGTAAGAAATGAGTGAGGGAGTCGTGAAAAATTACGATATAGAGTATATATATTATAAATATATATATATATATTATATTTATGCGAATGAACTCTTGCAAGAGTGTCACGTCGAGATTTTTCTCGTCTTGTTTTACGTTCGTCCCTTCGCGAAAGGGAGGAACTACCAGTCAATATATATTGATTATTCTTGTAGATTTCTCGCGCGACACGCAAGAATGCAAGAATAAACCCATCATCGCGAAAGAAAGAAAGAAAGAAAGGAAGAAATAGAGAGTCAGAGAAAGAGAGAAAGATTAATTTACGAGGCTTAAAAAGCAGACTGTACTATCGAATAGATTTTAATATAATATATATATTAAATTATAAAAAATATATATATACATACACATCTATATATATTAAAGAAAAGAATCATAGTTTATTATCGCAATTAAATTACCCACGGATATGTACACGTATACAGAGAATAAGAATGAAAGCATGTGAGAAAGAGACAGAGAGAAAAAGAGAGAGTGAGAGTCAAACAAATAGTACATATATATTATATATATATATATATATATACATACATATATTATTGCGATTATTATTATTATTATTATCATTATTATATATATTATATATATAAACAGAAGTTATATCGAATATATTTTAGTGCTAGTTGATAATACCTATTATATATAACGTCGTTGCAGTTTCGAGACGATGCGTCAGAAAACGAGGGTAAACGTAAAAATAAAAAAAACGAAACGAATGTAAGAGATGGGGGCAGATCGACGATCGCGAGGATCGACAATTACGAAAGCAAAAGGGATCGTTCGACCTCCGAGATTTTTGTATTTAAATGCGAAAACGCGCAACGCAAATATATTGATTTAACATGTGCTCTTCATGCGGGATCCGATGTTTTAAACGCGCGAGTAGTCCCCGGTTCGGTGCCTTTCTTAAGCGACATAAAATAACGACAATGTTGAACAAAAAAAAATATAAAGAAATGGAAAAGCGAGATGTGAAGATTGTAGTGCGAGAGGCGAAAAAATAAATAAATTGTTATCGCGCGCGCATCCCTCTCCCTTCGTCGAAGGGACGGATCGACGATCGCATTCTCAGTGCCAAATATAAGAGAGAGTTCCGCTTTCCGAGAGGGCGAGAATTTAATAAGAGAAAAAAAAAATAAGGAGAAAGAGGGGAGGGCGAAAATTTTATAGGAAATTTTTCTAGAGCTGACGAGTCTTTTCTGACGCTGGGTAGACTTAGTATATTTTATATGCACTGATTGTTCGACTATGACTATCAATAATAAAAAGAACGGTGTTCAATAGATTGTAAATCGGAGGATTCTTAAATATCTCGGCAAAATAATCCGTTATCCACCGAATAACCCGTTAACACAGTGTCTCAAAAGAATTGATTCGTAATAGATCGTAATAAAGACTTAGTTTTGGATACCCAGAATGTCTAAAATATTGTATCAGTTTTTAAATCTAAAACACTTAAAAATTCATCGCGTGTGCAAATTACAAAAATCTGTGAATTTAATCGATTGAATTGATTCGGTTAAATTTTTGTAAGAAATCTTTCGGGACATTCTGTTTACCTGGCGACTTTCCGAGATCCGTGAGTGATGGAACTTGCCGTTGAGAAAACTTCTGCGAAAGGGAAAGTATCGCGTATCTCGGTAAAGTCAGTCGTACCTAATCATCAAGTAACGTATATCATAAAATGATAATAAAAGAAGAATAAGAGAGAGAGAATGTGAGTGAGAGAGAAAGGGAGTGTGAAAACATCTTTGTCAAGCGAATTTGCAATCGTTATTACGAACGCAAAGATCGATGGGAATTAAGTGTAACAAAATATGTGTTCAAAAAGAGAGAAGAGGAAGCGGAAATATTTGCGGCCAACGTTTTCCGCGTTTCGTCTACAAGACGGCGACGGTTTCGCATTTTTTCTTTCTAATCCCGTTGACTCGAGAGGAAAGGTAACTACCAATGCCACTAACAAACGTAGTGATCGTATGTAGTAGTAATTGTTGTTTTTTTTTTTTTTTCGTCTTTTTTCCTTTCCTTTCTCAGCTCCACTTTTGCGTTATTATTGTGTTATACGATAATGTGCACGTGAAGCCGCTAGTCTTGCTCTAGCAAAAAAAACATGTTTTCTAGACCACGATCCGCTAGAACATCGAAAAAAAAATTTCGTATTCTTAGTTACATTAATATTTAGACGCGTATGCAAAAAATATTTGAAATTTATAGAATTATTAATTATGAACGCTTAATTATTGAACTAATATATTAATTTTGTTAAATTGAGAAAAGATAGCCAGTGCTTCTCTTTGTTGCTGTGAGAATTTTTACGATTTATTGAATAAAATTTTATTAATTGTACTAATATGTATTAAAATGAGAAATGATTAATCGTACGTAATATTTATCGTGGTCCAGATAACGTTAGTCTCATTTCTTAATATAATAAAGTGCCATAATCGTAGCGCAACTTCACGTCACGACTTCTTCGACGGTTCAAGACGCGAGTTTCACGTGCATCAAATGTTCTCGCTGGTATCACACCGGAATTCGATACCGTATGCATCTCGATTTGTATGTATACATATTTTATTTGTACGTCGACACAGGATGTCAAAAGACCTCCCCGCACTCGTCACGAAGCACCGTTATTCTTAGCCAAAAATTACTTTTATTTAGTTTCGTTCCAGCGCATTCGTCTCGTCGGCCGCCGTTTATCTCTCGATGATCAGATTACGAATGATGATATTATATTTCTTCTAGAAATTGTTTTTCACTTGCAGTAATCTTTCGATGTTGTATCTTCGATATTGCAAAGTATCGATTTTTACTTTTTCTGCGAAGCGGCAGAAATTTCCGCAGCGCAGAGTTTTCAGTAAAGATTAACACTAGCGATAATTACAGGAAAAATAGAATTTGATTTTACGAGTGAATTGTTTCTACAAGATAGTTTTATCTAAAAGTTTTCATCAGTTTTGAAAAAGGATCACGACATCAGAATCGCGGCTGCCGAGGAGACGATTCTTAGATATTAAGTTCCCTTCGCCGCGGTTTGCTTAAGGAAGTGACTCGATCCCGATGTTTTCCAGAGCGATTCTTAGGACTCTTCCATGTATTGGAGAACTCGGAATGGTCGGGAAGCCAACCGCGACGAGAGGCCAGCGATTATTATTTTTTACAACCTTTGTTTTGCATGTTGCGCATTGTTGTTTTATTTTCTTTTTCTCTTCAAGGAAGAGCAAAGAAATTGTGGAAAATAAGAAAAATATATATGTATATGTGTATATGATTTTACGTTACGTTTATATTATTATATGATGTTTCATTTATTCCTTTTTTTTTCTCCTCGAATTTTTTCTTCCCGTTTTAATTTGTATATTCAATAGTAGAGAATTTTCCCTAATTGATTTTGTTAAATTATTACATTATTATTAGATACACTTACTTTACACTAAATATACGCACATAAAAATTGGTACAATTTTAACTCGATTAATTTCTTCGACATCAATATCTCGTTGATATTTTATTCAATTCTCATTCTATATCTGTCATTTATAATAATATATTTTTATTAAGTTACATTTATTACTGCACTGTATAATTTTCTATTTTATGATTCAATTTAATCTTACATTGACATCATTCAAATGTAGTTATTTTAGTAGTAGATCAGTTCATATAATCAGTAGCAATGCGTATTTGAATCACTTTGTGTGCATGTGGTAATATTTTTTTAAATTATGTATCATTAAAGTTGTATAATTTATTTATCAGTCTTATTTTACAGCTTTCGCATGTAACGCACCGAAATCTTATGAAAACATATTGTCTTTGAACGATATTTCGAAAGAAATCTCGTGCATCATAAAAATATTGCTGTCTATATATTTGGAGAAAGTATCAATAATTACAAAAGTTGAATAATATTTTTAATCAATTTGGATATTTAGGACAATAAAAAAATTATATAAAAATTTTATTAAGTAAAAACTTGAAACAAATTAAAGACTGCATTAAATAAAAATCTGCATTAAATATTATTGATACTTTCGAAAGAAGTATAGCATTATTCGTATTGATATTTCATAAATAAATCAATAAGATTCATATCATTAAATAATTCAGTATGCGATTAATTTAACTAGGATACATTTACTAATCGTCGTCTTTTCACAGAGTTCTCGTCGATCAAAACGGATAATGGCAACGAGACCTGGAAGGAAAAAACCCGCGGATTGAACACGGGTGCATCGCCAGCTGCGACATCAATGGACGTATCATCTCCGAATTCGTCGTCGTCTTCGTCGCCGTCGAACGCACGGGCGAACACGTTATCGTCGACGTCGACAACAAATGCAGCACCAGCAACTACGAACGCGAGCGGTGCACCGACGACGACGAGCGCGGGTGGCACATTGACACGAAGTTCGACATCGCCGGGCTCCAGGAACACCGGTAATGGAGCGAACACCAACATTATGTCGGCGCCACCAAGTGGCCGTCAGGCTCCGAAGCGACGTATGCGACGTCGCGCCACATCGCAATCCCAGGATCCAGCCGAGCAGCTGACGGAGATGTCGGTGCGCGGCTTAAATCTGTTCCGTTACGCTTCTATCAGCGAAGGCGTCTATCAATGCACCGAATGTGCCAAGCTCGACATTCAGAAGACATTTAAAAATAAGTATAGCTTCCAGCGGCATGCGTTCCTCTATCACGAGGGTCATCAGCGCAAGGTATTCCCCTGTCCAGTATGCGCAAAGGAGTTCTCGCGGCCAGACAAGATGAAGAATCATATGAAGACCGTGCATGACTGCTTCATGCCCAAGGACTGCGTCATGCCGTTCAGTTTCTTTCTGCCTGGCGGGCCTTAGCGGGCAGGGCGAGGGCGAGGTGGGCTGCCGATCGGCCCGGCGGCGGTTCAGAGGCACGCGAGGAGGCTCGGTGCCACCGCGATATCCAGGACCACAGCCGCGGCGGCCAGGGCGACGACCTTCAGGCGCGGTAGTCGCTCCTGAACGGTGTTGGGTAACGGCGGGTGAATAAAGTCACGGTTTTCAATTTTATTATGAAATTTAAAAATAGAAATAACGATTAGGTTATTTGCAAAAAATATTTTTCTTTTTGTCATAATCTAAAGAAAAATAATACTACAACTGTGCTTATGATTTATATTTATATTAATACAAGTATAATTATATATTAGAATATTTTTTATCTTACATCTTTTCGAAAATTAAATTTTACGCGGTTTTAATCAACTAATCAATATTGCAAATCTCTATTTTCATTAATTAGAATCAGACTAATTGGTAATCGATAAATAAGTAAGCAAGCTGTTACCCGAAATGAAATTGAAAAACGAAAAACTCGTGGAATATACTATTGAAAAAAATCGATGTATTGCGTATTTCAAAAAATCACCCGTCGTTGCTGCAGCGATCATCGCGTTTGCCAGCATACGTAAGATATCATCCCACGCCGAAAGATTTGGTCATGGACCAATCGCGTAGCCCATCTCACCCCCGCGATGACGGTAATGATCGATAATGATCTGCTTCGCCATGTCTTCCGCGAAGCGAGAGGAAGCTTCCTAAAAAAGGAAGAGACAGGTTCCCTAAAGAGAAGAAGCGAGCAAACGAGAGCGAACTCAAAGGAAGCCTAGAGGAGAGATGATATGATATGTGATGATGATAAAGAAGACAAAGATGAGAAGAAGGAACAGAAAAGCAGTCTTTCCTCGCTTCCTGTGTACGTAGTATTATATGATCCTCGAACTCTGTGCAATAACGGGCTCAATTCTCGTTTGTTCATCAAGTCAGCGTGTATGACACGTGGAAAAGGAAATCGTGGTGCATTGTGGCGGGAATATTTTGCGAATCGTTCTATTTATTAAATTTTATTAAGATGCATGAACAACGTGATGATTTAATGATTATATACGTGATTATATACGTGATTCTGAGATATGTAATTGTTTAAAGTGTAAAAGAGAAATTTTCGTTATTGCGAGAATGTACTGCTAAATTCTTTCTGCGTGCACCACGAAGCAAGATTGTAAACTCTTGTAACCTGAAAAAGCGGTCCTCGGATCAAGTATTTCGAAAACTTGGAAATCAATATCGAATCATCAAATTGAAAGCGAGAACTATTTTTTACACGAGAACATATTCAGAATTTGTTAGAACACTTGTGGTATTTGAGTTTCAAGAAATTAAAAGATATTTCGTTTCCGAGATCTTGTTTGTTCGGGGTCCCTAGCGATTAAAAGAATTCTTCTCATCGAAGAAAATGAGTTTTACATTGATTTATAATATTTCATGAATGGTTGCTAGAAAGCGCACAATTTCTATTTCGACGTGTCAAATATTTTTTTTGTCCGTATAATTTATCTTTTTAATTTTACATTAAATTCTAGCTGTTAAGACTCCATTTAAGCGTGTTTCTTTTAATTATAACTATTCACTCAGAAATTATTAATTTAATTGTAAAATCATATCTGCCGATCTAAATCTTGAAATTTAATTTGAAAATGATTTGACATTCGATCTTGGACAAGATCCAATTTTTAGTTTGACCAAATAATGCATTCCTACTTCTCTATAGAATTTTCGACCTGTAAGGAAATAGAAAAAAGGCAGGAAGTGTGTGTATAAACATAAAAAACGAAAAGGAAGAAGCAAACTGTTATTTCATGAACCGAGCAGAATTAATATTTTAATTAGAAATACACGCGAAGAAAAAAATAAAAAAAAAGGGAGAGAGTGTATTTATTACAGAATATATCAATGTGGCCTTATAATGAAAATGATGAAGGAGAAAGAGGGGGGGGGGGGAAGTTCTTTAAAAAAATTATGAATGTGTGTTTCCTGTATAGTAAGCATGGTATACAGGTTTCTTTCCTTTCTTCCCTGAATATCTTCTTGTTTTTTGTCTCTTCCAGGAAAATGTATTATAGAAGAATTGATTATTGATTATTAACTAGTTATTTGCTGCTATCGATTATTCTCGCACTTGCTATTACAATCGCAACATTATTTTTATTGTCACTGTTATTATATTACAGCTATTATTATTATTATTTTTATTATTACTTGTTCGGTAAGGATTATTAACTTTTAGCTCTGGACCAGCATGAATATAAAAATGAATTATTACACTAACTATATTATTATTATTGTTAAGTACATAAGCAAAAAAATGCACACGCGCACATAGAAAGAAAACGTTATATATTATATTGTATATGTACACGGACACCATATAAATGTATGTATGTGTATAACGGGCCCGACTGGAGTCTCTTGTATTTCTCCTTTCCTCCTGCGTTCTTTCATTCATAAAGACCCAAGTAAAGAGATCTATCTCCAGTTCGGGACCTTTTTAATAGGGAGAGAAAAAGTGAGAGAATACAGGCTAAGACCGGCTGTCAATTAATTCTTAAAGAAGATTAAGCAAGTACATTTTCTAGCACAAATGTATGTTCTTTAATGTCAATTAATTGACCCTGTTGAGCAAGAGCTTTCGAGGGAGTACCGAGAACCGAAAGCAGTATTTTGGTCTTCCGCATTGGCGTTATCCGTGTACGCGTGTAAATGAGAAAGAAATAAAACGTAAATGCATGTGAGAGTGGATGAGAGAGAGAGAGAGAGAGAGAGAGAGAAAATAGAGTTATTTAACAGAATATATGTATAGAGAGAAAAAGAGATATATCTTATGAGAGGAAATGTGCACGTATTTGTAACTTCTTCCTCGGCAAGAGACCTTCGCCTCGAGTTATCAGAGTCGTGATGATAATTCTTATCTACATGGACCGCATAATTAGAGTGATTTGACGTACATCGTGGTAGTATAAATGATCTTTTTCGGATACAGAACTTTAATTTACTTATTACTTATAGTGCTCTTTCTGATAATATACCAAATGTAAATGATTGATGATGAATTTTTATAACGGCATTGTGAGAGATCATTGATATTAATTTAACAAATATTATAAAAAATTCTGAGATATTTTTAAAAAATTTGACAAATTTAAATATGAGCGACAGTGAGAGAAATTTTTTAATCTTGTCATCGAGTCATTCTGTTGCGAGGTCTTTAAGAACGTGTCACCTTTCCTCTCTACTTTCCAAGGCGCGTCGCAAGCAGCGGCGAATTTACTTTTTATGATTTAGTTACGTATAATTACTACTATATCACTACGTTACTACAGCGCTGTCTGCTATTCTTCTTTTTTTAGATACATTCGGCCGGATTAACGCGTTCATTATTTTATTTTCTAATTTTATTATCTGTAACAGCGGGTATTAGTTAGAAGAGCGCAAGATACGTTTAGGCTTTAAAGGAGACGCGGCGCGTTCAATGGAGCAAAACGTGAGATATAGCAAAATGCGATTATATTATTATTAATATTATTATATTATTATTCTATTCACGATGCAGATATTTTATTTAAGCGTTAAATGGTATATATATTATATATGAAGAAAAAGAGAGAGAGAGAGAGAGAGAGAGAGAGAGAGAGAATTTAAGCGCCAATTGTATTGCGCTTCTTCCGTTTTTCTAAAATTTTCCAAAAGAAGAGGAAAAGAATGTTTACCGAGCTGTGTACAAATTTTACTCTTCGGTAGAATTTGCAATTGATCATAATTGATCGATTGCAATTAATCAGCCTCCGGAAAAGGCGAAGAGAGAAAAGCGTATCTTTTAGTAACGATAATAAAACGGATTAATAAAAATAATGTGCACTTTTACATTGCAATACGCGTTATTTATCGCGCCTTTTTCAAGATTTTTTCGAGATCGAGATCTGTATTAATTTTTTTGTTGGTATTCGCAGAATTTTCTCCTACAAGATCTATTCAATTGTTTGCAGTCATGAAAAGATTTCTAACAAGATGCGATGAATCCTGCGATCATTTGATTGAGGCTCTAAATTCCAAAAAACATTAATTTAAAAATAAATTTGCATACCATTTGATTAAATTAATTCGTTAGTTTTCAATAAATTTTATGTTTTTAAATACACAAGTTTTGATAGTGTCGGGATAATCTATCGGAAAAGTTAGATTATTATTATTATGCACAATATAATTACATGTCGGCAATAGAGGAGACGGAAGAGATCGCGCGGATTTCGAGGATAGTTTGCACAAAAATACAGATACATATGTTGCGAATGAAGAAAAAGAAAATATATATTATATTATATTTATATATATATATATATATATATATATATATATATATATATATATATATATATATATATATATATATATTTTTATTTTTTTATATATCACAAGTACAAAAGATCTCTAAAACACGCTTTTATAATATATATGTATATATAT
>Ga0157364_1000506_pt1 | contig 27156 bp, 19 predicted proteins | sample AttsexASBM2_FD_111476 | JGI IMG/M metagenome (GOLD analysis project Ga0157364, IMG submission 111476) | Fungus gardens microbial communities from leaf cutter ant in Ribeirão Preto, State of São Paulo, Brazil - Atta sexdens ASBM2 | ecosystem: Host-associated > Fungi > Mycelium > Unclassified ... | reverse complement strand
TGCTCCGCACCGCCCATCAGCAACAAGTGGCCGCCATTCTGGATGACCCGGAAGCCAGCCAGAATGACCGCTACGTTGCACTGCAGTTTTTGAGAAACTCAGAGATTGCCTCCAAAGGGGTACTGCCCACCTGCCAGGATACCGGTACGGCGATTATTGTTGGCAAGAAAGGCCAGAGAGTCTGGACCGGCGGGGGCGATGAAGAACATCTAAGCCGGGGTATTTACAACACGTTCCAGCAGGATAACCTGCGCTATTCACAGAATGCGCCCTTAGATATGTACCGCGAAGTGAATACGGGGACGAACCTGCCCGCACAGATCGACCTCTACGCGGTAGATGGCGAAGAATATAAATTTCTGTGTGTTGCCAAAGGGGGCGGTTCTGCCAATAAAACCTACCTCTACCAAGAAACCAAAGCGCTGCTCAGCCCTGGCAGGCTGAAAAACTATCTGGTTGAGAAGATGCGTACCCTTGGCACCGCTGCCTGCCCGCCCTACCATATCGCCTTTGTCATCGGCGGGACGTCTGCGGAAAGTAACCTGAAAACCGTAAAACTGGCCTCGACCCACTACTATGACGGCCTACCCACCGCAGGAAACCAGTATGGCCAGGCGTTCCGTGATATCGAACTGGAACAGGAACTGCTGAAAGAAGCTCAGAATATTGGGCTGGGTGCGCAGTTTGGCGGGAAGTATTTTGCCCACGATGTACGGGTGATCCGTCTGCCGCGCCACGGCGCTTCCTGCCCGATTGGTATGGGAGTCTCTTGCTCAGCCGACCGTAATATCAAGGCGAAAATTAACCGCCAAGGGCTGTGGATCGAAAAAATGGAACAGCATCCGGCGCGGCTGATCCCTGAATCGTTACGCAGTGAAGGCGAAAGCGAAGTGGTCAGCGTAGACCTGAACCAACCCATGAAAGACATCCTGGCCCAACTCAGTCAGTATCCTGTATCTACCCGCTTATCGCTGAATGGCACCATTATTGTCGCCCGAGATATTGCCCACGCCAAACTGAAAGAGCGTCTGGATAACGGCGAAGACTTACCCCAGTACGTTAAGGATCATCCGATTTATTACGCTGGTCCGGCTAAAACACCTACCGGTTATGCCTCTGGTTCACTGGGGCCGACCACCGCTGGACGTATGGATTCCTATGTGGATCAGCTACAGGCTAACGGTGGCAGTATGATCATGCTGGCTAAAGGTAACCGCAGCCAACAGGTCACCGATGCCTGTAAGAAGCACGGAGGGTTCTATCTCGGCAGTATTGGAGGCCCTGCCGCTGTACTGGCGCAGCAGAGTGTCCGCAGCCTAGAATGCGTTGAGTATCCGGAACTGGGCATGGAAGCTATCTGGAAAATCGAAGTGGAAGATTTTCCTGCCTTCATTCTGGTGGATGATAAAGGGAACGATTTCTTCACGCAGATCCTGCAAAATCAGTGCACCGGCTGTTCAAAATAACCGCCATACTTTCGGGTCGGCAGCCCTGTCGGCCCGAATCGCCCTTTCTGGTAATTATTTCTGTTTGTTGACTTTTATTCTGCCTGTCACTTTTTTTAATGGCTATCATCTGCCATGCTTTACCCCGTTAATTCCTTTAACACAATGGAGAACTTCATGAGCAAGATTAAGAGCTACGCAGCAGCCGAAGCCGGCGCAGACTTGGAACTGTGCGAAATTGATGCCGGTGAACTGGGTGCTGGTGATGTTGAAGTTACCGTCGAATACTGTGGTATCTGTCACTCCGACTTATCGATGATCGATAATGAGTGGGGAATTTCAAAATATCCACTGGTCGCCGGCCATGAAGTGGTCGGTCGCGTCAGCGCCCTCGGGGATGCGGCACAGAATAAAGGCCTGAAAATTGGTCAGCGTGTCGGTATCGGCTGGACCGCCCGCAGTTGTGGTTACTGTGATGCCTGTATCAGCGGCAGCCACAGCAACTGTCAGGAAGCAAAAGTCCCAACCATCCTGAACCACGGTGGCTTTGCCGAGAAAATCCGTGCCGACTGGCAGTGGGTGATCCCATTACCAGAAGCCTTGGATGCAGAATCTGCTGGTCCGCTGTTGTGCGGCGGGATCACTGTGTTTAAGCCGCTGTTACAGCACCACATCACCGCCACCAGCCGTGTCGGTGTGATCGGTATCGGTGGCTTGGGTCATATCGCGATTAAACTGCTGCACGCCATGGGCTGTGAAGTGACTGCTTTCAGTTCTTCTCCATCAAAACAGCAGGAAATCCTGGATATGGGTGCCGATAAAGTGGTGAACAGCCGTGATCCAGAAGCCCTAAAAGCGCTGGCGGGTCAGTTTGATCTGATCATCAACACCATTAACGTCTCGCTCGACTGGATGCCGTACTTCCAGGCACTGGCCTACAACGGTAGCTTCCACACCGTGGGTGCTGTAATGAAGCCGTTTGAAGTTCCAGCCTTCAGCCTGATCGCCGGGGACCGTAGCATTGCCGGTTCTTCTACCGGTTCGCCTCACGAACTGCGCACCATGGTAAAACTGGCTGCCCGCGCCGGTGTGAAGCCACAGACTGAGCTGTTTGCCATGTCTGATATCAATAAAGCACTGCAACATGTGCGTGACGCCAAAGCCCGTTACCGTGCAGTGCTGAAAGCTGATTTCTAAAACAGTAATAAAAAGCCACCGCATCTGCGGTGGCTGGCTACGATAATGCCCAGTCCTAGACTGGGCTTTTTTGTGGCGGCTATTCGCTTCTGCCGGACTGCTCAATCGCCGCCATGGCCTGATACAGCGTCTCTGGCGTCACTTTTATCGGTAACAGATGAATGGTCTCTTTCGCACGCAGAGTATGCGCAATCATCCGCGTCATCTCCTCACGGTTCGACAGGTCGACTCCCAGTTCGGCTAAGGTTACCGGCAGTTTCAACTGACGGTAAAAGTGTAGCAGTTTACGAATATCCTGCTGCTGGTTCAGCAATGCCGATTGGACCAGAATGCCATAGGCCACCTTGATACCGTGCAGAATACGGTGCGTCTGAGGCAATACCGTCAGGCCGTTATGCACCGCATGGGCCGCTGCAACACGGGTAAACCGCTCTCCCAGTCCGCCAATCAGACCGCCACCAGCAATGATGGCATCAACTACCGAGATAAAACGAGCCGTCAGGTGATTTTGCTGCTGATCACGCAGTGCCGCGGCACTGTCACTGAACAGCAGATCACGCAGCCCTTCTGCCATCTTCAACGCGGTTTTTGCCAAGTAAGGCACTGACTCCGCTTTCTCATCCGGCAGTAATACTCGCGCTTCGTACCATTTTGCCAGCGTATCGCCAATACCCGCTAACAGATATTCGGACGGCGCCTGCAGAATAATTTCCGGCTCCACCAGCACTAAGTGGTTGGCTTGGCGGAAAATCTCATAGCCGACGTTACCGCCCTCTGCGTTATACCACACCGACAGCGGTGTCCAGGCGGCACAAGTGGCTGCGATAGTGGGGATCAGCACCACCGGCACGCCCAAGCGATCTGCCAATGCTTTGGCGCTATCCATCACTGAGCCACCACCGATGCCGATCACTACTTTACGACTCTCTCCCGCTTGGGCAATCAACGCGTTGATTAATGGCTCGCTGCAATGGTCACGGACACAGTGCTTTTCTGCCCCGGCCGCCGCCCAGGCGGGTGGCAGGAAGGGCTCGGTCGCCGCTAGCGCCCGCTCGCCATACAGCCAGAACGCCTGCTCGAGGGTTTCCTGGGAATAAAAGTTTTCCAGTTCGCGCAGTGCCCCCGGAAAGCAGTAGTAGTTGGCCGGACCTGGCACAACCTGAATTTCAGTGAATGACATCCTAAGCTCCCTAATACGTCAACTACGGGGTTTTTGCAGGCTGATAATCTTCGGCATCCACATCATAACCTGCCGGTTCCCAGCGAATAATAAACAGTGCCAGCAGTCCGATCACCGGCGACAGCGCAATCACCCAGAACAGGCCGGTGTCCAGGTTCGCGGTAAGGATCGGGAACAGGAACAGCGCCAGAGTGGAGCTAAAACGGGTAATGGTTTGGTTTAAACCAACACCGACACCGCGCACTGATGCGGGGTAACTCAGTGAAGCATAGACCATGGTATGCGCCCCGGGACCGAAGCCTTGCCCTAACAGGAACAACGCCAGGAATCCACAACAGGCTACCGCCTGTAGCGTATCCTCCGGACGGCCCGCCAGGGCCAAACCGAGCAGTGCCACCAGTTGGCAGCTATAGCCGGCAATGGTCATGCTGCGGGAGCCCAGTTTCGGCACCAGCCGTACCGCTGCTATGCCTCCGGTAAAGGCAAACAACAGGTTAAGGCCCAGTGATACCAAAATAGTGGTGAGCATCGATTGCTTAAACAGGGTCGAGATAATAATCGGCAGACCAAAGGCAATGGCGGCGTAGGCAAACGGAGAGACAAACGACATGACACTGCTTAGCACGGTACGTGACAAGTATTGTCCCTTAAATAATACCCCATAGCCTTTCCAGCCAATATTACGCCGCGCGACCTCCGATTTCACTGAACCTGCGGCAGCGTTATCCACCGTCGCCGGGATGTCATAAGCGGTCTGCAAAATCGTGGCAGCGGTCTGTAAATCCCCTTGCTGGGCGGCCCATACCGGCGACTCCGTCATATAGCGCTTGCGCACCGTCAGGATAATCAACGCCGGAACCGCACCGAAGCCGACCACATAGCGCCACAGATATTCTGTCTGACTGGCGGGCAGAGAATAAAACAGTCCCAGTACCAGCAAGTACGAGATGGAGATAGCGGCATACCAAGTCGGACACCACATCGCCACGCTGGCGGCTTTGTTGCCGCGCCCTTTGAGGCGTGAAAATTCCGCCAAGAAGGCCATCGCTACCGGTAAATCGATGCCGATCCCCAGTCCCATGATAAAGCGGCTGATCCCGAGGACTTCGGCATTGGGTGCCAACGCCCCGAGCAGTGCCGCAAAGACAAAGAAGAACATATCCGCCATAAACACACGGTAACGGCCAATTTTATCCGTCAGATAGCCGCCAATCACCGCACCAACGATGGCACCCATGGTAATGGCGGACACCACCATACCGATCCCTGAAGGGCTGAGGCCGAACTGTCGGGTGATATCTTTGACGCCGAATGCCAACGCGCCAAGATCATAGGCATCGAGAAAAACGCCGCCTAAGGCAATAGCCACGATAATACGGGCGTTGCTTTTACTGTGGGTGGAGTTGTTGACCAACCGGCTGACGTCCGCAGCGTTGCGGATCCGGTAGTCGTTATCTGGTGTTGAGTAGTCTGACGAAGCGTCAGCAGAAAGTTGCGTCATAATTATAGGTGGTTATCTGTCATAGTGTTGAAACGGTAGTGCATATTAGACGCTTGGACGTCTTAATGTCCAGATTTCCGGAAGGGTCAGGGGCTGGTTTTTTTTTGTACAATAGTGTGGGCGGTACAGGTAGGAGGTATCAGAAAAAGCAGGGCAAACCACCGCCCATAGAAAAAAACCGCCCTGTGTGGGCGGCTTAGAGAGTATGGACAGAATATTAGCCATTTCCCCGGAATTCCGGATAGAGGCACATACCGCCATCGATAAACAGCGTCGTACCATGGACATAATCTGACAGGTCGCTGGCTAACCACACTACCGCATTAGCAATATCACTGGTGTCACCAATACGCCCGTAAGGGATCAACTCCAGCAGTTTTTCCGCCGCTTCCCCCTCTGTCGCCTCTTTATTGATGGCGGTCGCAATCGCGCCTGGCGCGATGGCATTGACCCGAATTTTCTCTTCACCCAGTTCCTGAGCCAAAGAGCGCATCATCAAATCGACGCCGCCTTTCGATGCAGCGTAGTTAACATGACCGGCCCAAGGAATGACCTGATGCACCGAACTCATATGGATAATTTTCCCTTTAGCACGGCTAAACTCTTCACGGGAGCCCTGCTTACGGAACTGACGAACTGCGGCACGGGCACAGAGGAACTGGCCGGTGAGGTTAACATCAATCACCTGCTGCCACTCTTCGAGGCTCATATCACCAATCATCGCATCTCGTTGCAGCCCGGAGTTAGCCACCAGAATATCCAGCCCACCAAAGGCCTCGATGGTTTTGGCAAACAAGCTTTCCACATCCGCTTCCTTGGAAACATCCGCCTGCACCGCAATGGCTTCACCGCCGTTATCACAGATTTTCGCCGCCAGTGCCTTTGCTGGTTCCGGCTGGCTGCGGTAGTTAATGACAACCCGAGCCCCGGCCTCTGCCAGCGCTTCAGCAGCACCGTAGCCGATACCAGAACTGGCACCTGTCACTAATGCCACCTGATTGTTGAGAGATAAGTTCATCCATAACTCCTTAGACTGTACAGTGAAAACAGATAGCCTTAAGTGTAGTCACTGATTTGGGACATACTTCACAGATTTATCTATTTCCGTTGGCCATTAGAGGTGCCTATGCCGCTGGCTGCCGTTACTTCCTCGGAGGATAACCGGTGAATTTTCTGTCGGTTAGTCCAACAGCGCCGACATAAACCGCAATACTCAGGCCGTCAATCACGGTAATGCGGATTGTATTCTTTTACATATTCAACGGTTGTTGCCGTGGCTGTGTGCCGCATCACAGATTAAGCATCGATACGCCGCTGCTAAAACCACTCAACGCTGCGACTGACCGCTCCCGTCGCTATCCGACCACTGAATCAGATTTTCCCCCACTGCCGCCGACAAATTGTCAGGATAGAGATCGCTGGCTGGCCCGGCGCTTGCTGCTCCCGTACAGGAAACAGCCTGACTTTCAGGATTTCAGAGAACAAAGCGGACTTATCATGAATAACCACAAACTCCTTAAACATCTACCCTGGGTGCTGCTGGGCATACTCGGTGCCTGCTGCTTAGCGGTTATTGCCCTGCGACGGGGTGAAGCGATCAGTGCAATGTGGCTGGTCGTCGCATCGATATCGGTCTATCTGGTGGCCTACCGTTACTACAGCCTGTATATCGCTCAGAAAGTGATGCAACTCGACCCGTCCCGTGCCACCCCGGCAGTGATCAATAATGACGCCCTTAACTATGTGCCGACCAACCGCTATGTATTATTCGGCCACCACTTTGCCGCGATCGCTGGGGCCGGTCCGCTGGTCGGTCCGGTCCTCGCGGCCCAGATGGGCTATCTGCCCGGCACCTTATGGTTACTGGCAGGGGTAGTATTGGCTGGCGCGGTACAGGACTTTATGGTGCTGTTTATCTCCTCACGGCGTAACGGAGCCTCCCTTGGCGAGATGATCAGGCAAGAGATGGGGGCAGTTCCTGGCACCATCGCACTGTTTGGGTGTTTCCTGATCATGATCATCATTCTCGCGGTCTTGGCGCTGATCGTCGTCAAAGCCTTGGCGGAGAGTCCGTGGGGGGTATTTACCGTCTGCTCAACCGTGCCGATTGCGCTGTTTATGGGGATTTATATGCGCTTTCTGCGTCCGGGACGAGTGGGTGAAGTCTCGGTGATCGGTCTGGTGTTACTGCTGCTGTCTATCTGGTTCGGCGGCGTGATTGCGGCAGACCCTTACTGGGGGCCAGCCCTGACCTTTAAAGATACGACGATTACCTTCACCCTCATCGGCTACGCCTTTGTGTCAGCACTACTGCCGGTATGGTTGATCTTGGCGCCGCGAGATTATCTGGCGACTTTCCTAAAAATCGGGGTCATTGTCGGTCTGGCTGTCGGGATAGTGATCCTTAATCCAGATCTGAAAATGCCCGCCGTCACGCCGTTTATCGATGGTAGTGGCCCGCTGTGGAAAGGAGCCCTGTTCCCGTTCCTGTTTATCACCATCGCCTGTGGCGCAGTCTCGGGCTTCCATGCACTGATTGCTTCGGGTACTACGCCGAAGCTGCTCGCTAATGAGAAGGATGCCCGCTTTATTGGTTACGGTGCCATGCTGATGGAATCTTTTGTCGCCGTCATGGCCTTAGTCGCTGCCTCTATTATCGAACCTGGTCTCTATTTTGCGATGAACAGTCCGCCAGCGACCTTGGGGATCACGATGCCTAATCTGCATCAGTTAGGGAGCGATAATGCGCCAATGATCATGGCACAGCTACAGGCTGTGACTGCCCAGGCAGCCGCTACCGTCAGTGCTTGGGGCTTTGTGATCTCCCCGGATCAGATCCTAGAGACGGCTCGTAATATCGGTGAACCATCGCTATTGAACCGGGCCGGTGGCGCACCCACCCTAGCGGTGGGGATCGCTGATGTGTTCCATCAGATCTTACCCATGGCGGATATGGGCTTCTGGTATCACTTCGGGATCCTGTTTGAGGCGCTGTTTATCCTGACGGCGCTAGATGCCGGTACCCGCTCTGGCCGTTATATGTTGCAGGATTTACTGGGGAATTTTATTCCATTCCTCAAGAAATCCCATTCTCTGCCCGCGGGCATTGTGGGCACTGCCGGTTGTGTCGGCTTATGGGGCTACCTGCTGTATCAAGGCGTGGTCGATCCCCTCGGCGGAGTGAAAAGCCTATGGCCACTGTTTGGGATTTCCAATCAGATGCTGGCGGCAGTGGCACTGATGCTCGGCACAGTGGTACTGATTAAAATGAAACGCGGTCGCTATATTCCGGTTACGCTTTTACCGGCGGTGTGGCTATTGATCTGCACCACTTGGGCGCTAGGGATGAAGCTGTTTAGCGGTGATCCAGAACTGGAGGGCTTTTTATATATGGCCCGTGACTATCAGTATCGCCTCGCAACGGAAGTGGATCTGACATCACAACAGGCCGCGGCAATGCAGCAGATCGTGATGAATAACTACACCAACGCTGGGCTAAGTGTGCTGTTCCTGGTGGTGGTCTACAGCATCCTGGTGTACGGCATCAAAACCTGGCGTCAGGCACAACGCACACCACAGCGTACCGATAAAGAAACGCCTTGGCAGCCGGTACCTGAAGAGGGAGTTAAAACCTCCTCAGGCCATTAATCTCAACCCCGCCGTCGGCGGGGTCTCTGTAAGGAGCGATGATGATCACTAAAGTTGCCACTGCCTCAAAACATCTGCGCCATGCAGCTAGGATGCTGATCGGCCTGCCTGATTACGATAACTATGTGCAGCACATGCGCCGCTGCCACCCAGAACTGCCGGTGATGAGTTATGAAGCCTTTTTTCGTGAACGTCAGCAGGCACGCTATGGGGGCGACGGAAAAGGAGGTATGCGCTGCTGCTGAACCAGCTTAGATCGGCGCGATCCTACCGCGAGGATCGTTGTTCTGGAGCGGACTGCATAGCCCGATAAACAGATTTATAAGCCGAGATGTTCTTTTAACTGTCGTAGGTAGCGCCGACTGACCGGCACCCGCTGACCATTTTTCATGATCAGCTCCCCGTGCCCCTGATCCTCAAGGCGGATCTCGCGCAACAGATCGATATTGATCAAATGTTGTCGATGACAGCGGATCAACGGTGTACGAGCTTCCAGCGTGCGTAGCGTCAGCTCGGTGGCACCTTCATTACCCTCCCAACTGAGGACATACACCCCACCAATCCGGCTACTGACACAGACAACCTCTTCGATGGCCTGTAGGCAGATACGGTTGCGGCTATGGCAAGGAATATAGCGTAACGGGGCCTGCACTTCCGCTAATAGCCTCAGATCTTGTGTTGCCGTGGACTGCTGCAAGCGCTGCAGGGTTTTCTGTAAACGAGCCGGTTCAATGGGCTTTAATAAGTAATCAAAGGCATGTTCTTCAAAGGCTTGTAAGGCATATTCATCGTAGGCGGTCAGGAAAACAATCTGCGGACGTTGCAAGCTGTCGAGCATACCCACCATTTCCAACCCGCTGATACGCGGCATCTGAATATCGAGAAACACCACCTGCGGCTGTAGGCGGTTAATCATCGCCATCCCTTCGATGGCATTTTCGGCTTCACCAATGATCTCAATGCCAAGATGCGGCTGCAACAGAACGCGTAGATTGTCCCGCGCCAGAGGTTCATCATCAATGATCACGGCTGTTAGCATGGTTTCTTCTCCGCAGGTAACCAGACCTTGACCCTGGTGTAACACCCTTCCCTGGTGTCGATACTCAGGCCGCAGTCTTCACCAAAACGGGCTTTCAGCCGTCGGTCGACCAGCCCCATTCCCAGGCCCTGCCTAGGCTCTTCGGTAGGCTGATACAGACCGGCATTATCTTCCACACAAATGACGACCTGCTGCTGGTGCACGCTAGCGGACAGCGTAATTTCCCCAATTCCAAACAGCCGAGAAGTACCGTGTTTGATGGCATTTTCCACCAGCGGTTGCAGAGTAAAGGCCGGTAAAGGTTGGTGATACAGCCCTTCAGGCACACAGATGTCCACCCGCAGTCGTGACTGGAAGCGAGCCTGCTCAATTTGCAAGTAGGCATTCACATGCTCTATTTCATCCCCGAGGGTCGCCAGCTGCGACGAACGCTTCAGGTTTTTACGGAAGAAGGTCGACAGATATTGCACCAGTTGCGTGGCACGTTGACCGTCTTGGCGGATCACTGCCTGTAAGGTATTAAGAGCATTGAAAAGAAAGTGCGGATTAACCTGAGCATGTAAGAGTTTGATCTCGGACTGGGCCAGCAAGGCCGTTTGTCGCTCATACTGACCTGCAAGGATCTGCGCCGATAACAGCCGAGCGATGCCCTCACCGAGGGTCCGATTTACCGAACGGAATAAGCGATTTTTCGCTTCATAGAGCTTAATGGTGCCAATCACCCGTTGATTCTCCCCCTGCAATGGGATCACCAGTGAAGACCCCAGCTTACAGTGCGGGCTTAGCGAACAGCAATACGGCAGTTCACTGCCATCCGCATAGACCACTTCACCGCTGTCTATCGCCCGGCGGGTATGGGCCGAGGCAACTGGCGTGCCCGCAAGATGGTGATCGTCTCCGAGACCGGTAAAGGCCAGCAGTTTTTTCTCGTCAGTAATCGCCACCGCGCTGATATCCAATTCCCGCAACAGTACCTGTGCCACTTTCAGGCTACTTTGTTGATCAAACCCTTGGCGCAGTAAGCCGTCTGTCGCCGCCGCGACCCGCAGCGCCGTCGCGGAAAAGACCACGCTGTATCGCTCAGACATGTCACGCTTATCCAGCAGAATACGCATAAATAAAGCTGCCCCGAGGGTATTGGTGATCACCATCGGTGCTGCAATACTGCTGACCAGCCGGAGCGCTTCTGGTAGTGGCCGCGCGATCAACAGAATAATCAGCATCTGTACTCCTTCCGCTATCAGGGTCACGCCCCCGGCGGTCAGCGGGCGAAAAATCTGCCTCGTCTGTCCGCGGCGTACCAGTAGACTGTGCATTAAGCCCCCCAATAGCCCTTCGATAATGGTGGACAACATACAGCTCAGCGCCGTCATTCCTCCCAGTGAATAGCGGTGCAAGCCTCCTGTCAGGCCCACCAGCACGCCCACTGCCGGGCCACCCAGTAATCCGCCCATCACCGCCCCGATAGCCCGGGTGTTGGCAATGGAATCATCAATATGCAGGCCGAAATAAGTCCCGAGAATGCAGAACACAGAAAAGGTGATATAGCACAGAAGCTTATGGGGAAACCTCACGGTGACCTGCATCAGCGGAAGAAACAGCCGTGTCCTACTCATCAGCCAGGCGATCACTAAAAAGACACACATTTGCTGTAATAGCAGCAATATTAACCGTAGCTCAGCCATGATTTCCTGTCCGCCATGCTGCCAGAACCTTCGGGGAAACGCGGAGCATAGCCTGTTCGTCGGCGGATTTCTTTGCGCCAGCGCCAATATTGAGATGTGCAGCTTGGCGCTGGCGGTCATGCTGGGCTCTGTGATATAGCTAATGGCTATCCTGCTTTGGCTGGCTCCCTTTGAACACTGAACGGAGAGACTATGTCCTCACTGTTACCTGAACTGACCCGTATTGCCGCTTTTTCAGAGGGCGACTCGGGGGGCAATCCCGCCGGCGTGTGGATCGGTCCGCAACTGCCCGCCGCCGAGACGATGCAACAGATGGCCGCAGAGATTGGGTTTTCAGAAACAGCTTTTGCCATGCCGCTACAGGAGGGAGCCACCGATGAGTGGCGGGTACGCTATTTCTCTCCAGAGGCAGAAGTGCCGTTCTGTGGACACGCCACCATTGCCATGACTGTTGGGCTAGCGCGCCGTTTCGGTGCCGGTGAATACCGTTTACACCTTAATCTGAGCACCCTGACCGTCAGTGCCCAACAGCAGGACGGGCAATGGCAGGCAACTCTGCTGTCACCGCCCTGTTTCAGCCAGCCGGAAGATCCGGTCGCGATCGAGCAAGCACTGGCGCTGTTAGGATACGGCCCTGAGGATCTGGACCCACGCATTCCTGTCGCTCGGATCCACGCTGGCGCTGATCATCTGGTGCTAGCCCTGAACAGTCGTCAGGCGCTGGCAGCGATGCAGTACCATCTGCTGCACGGTCGGACACTGATGCGACAACATGGCTGGGTAACCCTGCTGCTAGTGTTCGCTGAAAATCATCAGCGCTTTCACACTCGTAACCCCTTTGCCTATGGCGGTGTTTATGAAGATCCTGCCACCGGCGCGGCCACCGCGGCACTAGCGGGGTATCTGCGAGATCTCGACTGGCCCCATCAGGGAGAGATCACCATCGTGCAAGGCGAAGATATGGGAATGCGATCGCTGATTTCTGCGGAGATCGATCCAGTGCCTGGCGATCCGATCCGCCTATCTGGACAGGCCCGCGTGATGGCACACTGAACTGCGCCCAGCAGGCGCGGTGATCGAATAGCAGAATTGTGGCGTTCTGTGGCATGATGGCCGCCAGTCAGCCGCAGGATCAGGGAAGTCATCATGAAACAGATAACGCTGTACGATGTTGCACAGCATGCCGGGGTTTCCTACCAAACGGTCTCCCGAGTGGTGAATCAAGCTAGCCATGTCTCAGCCCATACTCGGGAAAAAGTAGAAGCGGCAATGGCTGAACTGAACTACATTCCCAATCGTATTGCCCAGCAGTTGGCAGGAAAACAGCGCCCGTTAATCGGGGTTGCCACTACCCACCTTGGTCTGCATGCCCCCTCACAGATTGTGGCGGCCATCAAATCCCGCGCTGACCAGTGCGGGGCCAGTGTCGTGATTGCGATGATTGAGAAGTCCGGGGTGGATGCCTGTAAAACGGCCATCATTAATCTGCTGGCACAGCGGGTCACTGGACTGATTATCAATTTCCCCCTTGAAGAACAGGCGGCAAAAGAGGTCGCCAGCAGCTGTGGCAATGTGCCGGTGTTGTTCCTCGATGTATCGATGGATAGCGCGGTGCCCAGCGTTATTTTTTCTCCTCAGCAGGGCACCTTACTGGGAGTGAGTCATCTGCTGGCTTGGGGACATCGTCGTATTGCTCTGCTCAACGGTCCACAAGAGTCGGTATCGGCCCGCTTACGCCGTGATGGCTGGTATCACGCCCTGGCCGAGCAGGGTTTACAGCCCGTGGCTGAGATCACTGGTGACTGGAGTGCCCTCTCTGGCTATCAGCAAACTCGGCAACTGCTGGAGGACCAAGGGATCCTGCCGCAAGCGCTGTTGATCGCCAACGATCAGATGGCGCTGGGAGCACTTCGGGCGATCAGTGAAGCTGGATTGCGGGTGCCTGACGATATCTCGCTGATCGGTTATGACGATACCGAAGACAGTTGCTGTTATATTCCGCCGCTCACCACCATCAAGCAGGATTTCCGCCAACTAGGTGAAGCGAGTGTCGATCGTCTGCTGGCCCTAGACAGCGAACAGCACACCCCGCTCTGTCAGCAACTGCCGGTCAGCCTAGTCCCACGGCAGACTGTAGGCCGCCCCGCTTGCGGTGAACCTTCTCCGCGCAGCCTAGCCATCTCCCTGCAACAACTGGCACAGCAAGTCGCACGACTCTCGACGCCACCAACGGACAATTAATCGGTTCGCAACGCATTATTGTGAGTCAGTTCACTTACTGAACAACCGTTGCTTTACAGGTCCGATAATCTCTCCTTATGTTTAATTAATTGTGAGCGAATAACAATTAAACGTAAGGGATCGATAATGACCGTTGACTATGACGCTCTGCCAGCCGTTCTGGCAGACCAATGCTGGCAAGATCCGAGCATCAGTGCACGGAACCGTTTACCGGCCCACCCGCCCTTTCACAGTTGGAGAACCGCTGGCGACGCACAACAGGATACGCCCTCTTCCAGCTTGCAATCGCTGAATGGCCAGTGGCAGTTCCGTCTTTTTGACCGGCCACAGGATGTCCCTGACCAATGGCGCTGGCAGGATCTGCCAGACAGTCAGGCGATTACCGTGCCCGGCAACTGGCAGACCCAAGGGTATGATACCCCAGTGTATACCAATGTTACTTACCCGTTTCCGGTCAATCCGCCGCGGGTACCGGAACAAAACCCCACCGGTTGTTACTCGCTCACATTCACACCTAACCCCGACTGGCTCCAACAAGGGAACACCCGTATTATCTTTGATGGCGTTAACTCTGCCTTTTTCCTATGGTGCAATGGCCGCCGGGTGGGGTATGCCCAAGATAGCCGCCTGCCTTCGGAATTTGATCTCAGTGAGGTGCTGATCCAAGGAGAAAACCGGCTGGCAGTGATGGTGCTGCGCTGGAGTGATGGCAGTTATTTGGAAGACCAAGATATGTGGCGCATGAGCGGTATTTTCCGTGATGTCACCTTACTGCATAAACCGTCTACCGCCATCAGTGACTACCGTATCACCAGCCAGCTCAGTGACCACTATACCCGGGCGACACTGAGTGCTGAGGTCAGGCTAAGTGGCCCAATCGATCAGCGCACACGCATCACGCTCCAATTATGGTCTCAAGACCAGTTAGTGGCTGAACAGATCCAGTCACTGGGCAGCGATATTATCGACGAGCGTGGAGCCTATACCGATCGAGCGTATCTGACGCTGAACGTCGAGCAGCCCGCACTGTGGAGTGCCGAAACCCCGTCACTGTATCGCGCGGTGATCCTGTTATCGCAAAATGAACGTCTGTTGGAGGCAGAAGCCTGTGAAATCGGTTTCCGTGAGGTCACCATTGAGCAAGGTCTGCTGCGCCTCAACGGCCAGCCATTACTGATCCGTGGCACCAACCGTCACGAACATCACCCTGTATACGGTCAGGCGATCGATCGCCAGACTATGCTGCAGGACATTCTGCTGATGAAGCAGCATAACTTTAATGCCGTACGTTGCTCCCATTATCCTAACCATCCGCTGTGGTATCGGCTGTGTGATGCCTACGGTCTGTATGTGGTCGATGAGGCCAATATCGAAACTCACGGTATGGTCCCAATGAACCGTCTCAGTGATGATCCAGAATGGTTGCCCGCCATGAGCCAGCGTGTGACACGGATGGTCCAACGTGATCGCAATCACCCCTGCATTATTCTGTGGTCCTTGGGGAATGAATCCGGCCACGGCCGCAACCATGATGCCCTGTATCGTTGGCTGAAAGCGGAAGATCCTTCCCGGCCGGTACAGTATGAGGGGGGCGGTGCCGACACGGCGGCTACCGATATTATCTGCCCAATGTATGCCCGTGTCGACGAAGACCAGCCTTTCCCGGCGGTACCTAAGTGGTCGATCAAAAAATGGCTGTCACTGCCAGGGGAACAGCGACCGTTGATCCTGTGTGAATATGCCCACGCAATGGGAAATAGCCTCGGTGGTTTTGCCCGCTACTGGCAGGCTTTTCGCCAATACCCGCGTCTGCAGGGCGGTTTCGTCTGGGATTGGGTAGATCAGTCGCTGACTCGCTATGATCAGCAAGGGCGTCCATGGGCTGCCTACGGTGGCGATTTCGGCGATACCCCGAACGATCGTCAGTTCTGCATGAATGGGCTGGTGTTCGCTGACCGAACGCCACATCCCTCGCTGTATGAAGCGAAACACGCCCAGCAGTTCTTCACCATGACCCTGCAACGCGATGATGTCCTGCGGATTGAAGTCAGTAGTGAATATCTGTTCCGCCACACCGATAACGAGCAGCTGCACTGGCAAATACAGTTGGATGGCGAGGTGCTGCAAGCTGGCGAACAGACGTTGGACATTGCACCACTTGGGCGCCAAGTGATTACCTTACCCGGCTTTGCTGCTCCGCTGCGCGCCGGTCAGTTGTGGTTGAACGCCGATATTGTTCAGCCCGCCGCGACCTCCTGGTCGGATGCCGGTCATCACTGCGGCGGCCAACAGTGGTTATTACAAGAGATACCGTCACTGCCCGCCAGCGATACGGTTAACGAGCCACCACAACTGCATGTCACTGACCAACAGTTTATTGTCAGCGCCGCCAATAGCCGTTGGGAATTTAGCCGCCAACAAGGTGAGTTGACACAGTATCTGATTGACGGCGAACCGCAGTTGCTGTCACCGCTTCGCGACCAATTTACCCGCGCACCACTGGATAACGATATCGGTGTCAGTGAAGCCGGTCGTATTGATGCTAACGCCTGGGTCGAGCGCTGGAAAGCGGCCGGTCATTACGATGTCTGCGCCGAATTACTGCAATGCAGCGCCGGATCTCTCGGAGAGACCGTGATCATTACCACCCTTCATCGCTGGCATGCCTCAGACAAAACGTTATTTGTCAGCCATAAACAGTGGCAAATCACTGCGGCAGGTCAGTTGCAGATCACCGCCCAGGTCGAGGTGAGCGCGGGTAGTCCACCACCGGCGCGGATTGGCCTAAGCTGTCAACTGGCCCGACAGGCTGAATCAGTAAGCTGGCTGGGGCGCGGCCCGCATGAGAATTACCCTGACCGGCTGACGTCCGCACGAGTGGGACGCTGGACGCTTCCCCTGGCAGAGATGTACACCCCTTACGTCTTCCCTACCGAGAATGGCCTACGCTGTGACACTCGCGAACTGCGTTACGCCGGTCATCGGTGGCTGGGAGACTTTCAGTTCAATATCAGTCGTTATAGTCAGCAGCAGTTGGCGGCCACCAGCCATCGTCATTTACTAAGCGAAGAAGCGGGTTGCTGGCTGAATATCGATGGCTTTCACATGGGCATTGGCGGCGATGATTCCTGGAGCCCGTCGGTGGCAGCAGAGTATCTGCTGACCGCTCGCCGTTACTGTTACCAACTGACCTGGTGTCAGGATCTCGGCCGTTAATCGCGTTGCGGCCCGTCCGCGGGTCGCTAGACAGGGTGAGGACTTTGCTCATGTATTATTTAAAAAACACCAATTTCTGGATCTTCGGCAGCTTCTTTTTCTTCTACTTTTTTATTATGGGGGCCTATTTCCCGTTCTTTCCGATTTGGCTGCATGAGATTAACCATATCAACCAGCAGGATACGGGGATTATTTTCGCATCTGTGTCGCTGTTTTCACTGCTGTTTCAGCCGATTTTTGGTCTGTTGTCAGATAAGCTCGGGCTGCGCAAACATCTACTGTGGGTGATCACCGCGATGCTGGTGATGTTTGCTCCGTTCTTTATCTATGTCCTCGGCCCTTTACTACAAACCAATGTGTTGGCTGGGGCAATCGCCGCCGGGATCTACCTTGGGTTTATCTATAATGCCGGTGCGCCAGCCATTGAAGCTTATGTGGAAAAAGTCAGCCGCCGTAGCCAGTTTGAATTTGGGCGGGCACGGATGTTCGGCTGTGTCGGCTGGGCATTATGTGCCTCCATTGCCGGCATTATGTTTACCATCAACAACCAGTTTGTGTTCTGGTTGGGCTCAGGTTGCGCGCTGATTTTGGCATTACTGCTGCTGTTCTCACGCCCAGTGAATACCCCTTCCGCCAAAGTGGCCAATGCCCTCGGGGCTAACCAATCACTGTTCAGCCTGAAACTGGCGCTGGAACTCTTTCGTCAGCCTAAGTTGTGGTTTTTATCGCTGTACGTGATCGGCGTTTCCTGCACCTATGATGTCTTTGACCAGCAGTTTGCCAACTTTTTCACCTCTTTTTTCAGCAGCAGTGATCAGGGAACACGGGTCTTCGGCTATGTCACTACCCTAGGCGAGTTACTGAATGCGTTTATCATGTTCTTTGCTCCGCTAATCGTAAACCGTATCGGTGGCAAGAATGCGTTACTGATCGCAGGGTTAATTATGTCAGTACGCATTATCGGCTCCTCCTTTGCGACCACCGCCGTGGAAGTCGTGTTGCTGAAAACCCTGCATATGTTCGAAATCCCTTTCCTGATTGTCGGTTGTTTTAAATACATCACCACACAGTTTGAGGTCCGTTTTTCTGCCACCATTTATCTGGTGTGCTTCTGTTTCTTTAAACAGCTGGCGATGATTTTTATGTCGGCCCTTGCTGGGCAGATGTATGAAAGCATGGGCTTTAAAGGCGCTTATTTGGTATTAGGACTGATTGCCCTCAGCTTCACGGTGCTTTCCTTGTTTACACTCAGTCAGCAGAGGAAAACACCACTGGCGGCAGATCCGATCTCCTGACTCTCTGCCCCGCAGAGCACGCTCTGCGGGGCCCTGTCTATGCTCGTGGACACTTTGATTAATCTAATTAATATAGTTGTATGATTTTCACTCAGTGGCCACACTAACTAGTGATATCTCATTGATCATATTGATTCCTTATTATCAGCTAGCTACCAAATCATAATTCTGACTAATAAATCATCTTCACTTGCTGCTGGCTGCTTAGCAGTGTCATTTCAGTGCAGTGACAGGATATCGCCGCCAAGAGGTTTTTTTTGTGAAGGTAATATCTCTCATAGGCCGATTTTCCCTACCCGTTAGGTTCCCGTCAATGCACCAGTATGACGCATCATCATGGAGCATAGTGCACCATCTGCTAAACACTGACTTCAGACCAAGGCCCATGCTGCCTGTATAGTTAAGTACATTTAATCAAAAAATTCCCTCTCTACGGCTGGCACAGTAATTGCTTGGTAATAACCAATGTGATGTGGGGGAAGTATGAAGATAGCGATCTGGCAGGCTCAAAGTGATTACTGCAATTACCACGCAAATCTGGCGCGGCTAGATACGGCATTGGCACAGGCAGCAGTTCAGGGGGCTGAGTTACTGATCACCCCTGAGATGTTTTTGTCCGGCTATGTGCTGCAACAGCGCATCGCTGAAATGGCAGACAGTTTTCCGCTGGTGGCGGTACAGGCGCTGGTGGCTAAACATCAGGTCGCGCTGGTGATTGGCGGTCCACAGAGGGCGCAGCAGAAAATTTTTAATGCCAGTTACTTTATCGCGGCCGATGGCGAGCTATCAGCGGTGTATCGCAAAACGCATCTATTCGGCGAGCTGGATCAGGCACAGTTCACTGCCGGTGACCAGCCGGTCTGTATGATCCCTTATCGTGGCGTCAATATTGCCTTACTGATTTGTTATGACGTCGAATTTCCCGAAACCGTTCGTGCTGCGGCTAAGGCCGGAGCTCACTTGGTGGCCGTCGCCACCGCACAGATGAAACCCTTCGATTTTGTTAACCGCCATCTGATTGCCACACGTGCTTGGGAGAACCAGCTATACGTGGCTTATGTCAATCAGATCGGTCATGAGCAACACCTTGAATATGTTGGACTCAGCCTAGTCGCTGGACCGGATGGCAAGGTGCTGACCATGGCCGGTGAAACAGAAGAGCAATTGTTATACGCAGAAATCGATCCCGCGCACGTTCGCCAGGCACAGCAAAACAACCCTTACCTGACCGATCTGCGTAGCGATATTTTGTGAATTATTCTAAAACTCAGGGGATGTAAAATGAGTGACAGTAAACCAACTATGGCATCTGCCGGGCTGACCGGTAACCTTGGCGTCGGCAGTATCGTTTTTATGGTAATTGCCGCCGCCGCCCCCCTCACCGTTATTGGCGGCAATGTACCGCTGGCGATCGGCATCGGTAACGGCGTTGGTGCGCCTTTCGGCTTTCTTATCGCGTCACTGATCCTGCTGGTATTCGCAGTCGGCTTTGTCTCCATGACCCCGTACGTAAAAGATGCCGGTGCTTTCTACTCCTACATTACTCAAGGGCTGGGCTTACGTGCCGGTATGGGCGCGGCATGGCTGGCTTTGGTCACCTATACCACCATTCAGGCCGGAGTTTACGGTTATATGGGATGGGCGATGAATGACTTGGTGGTGCATTATGGTGGTGCGGCGCATCCTTGGTGGCTCTATTCACTGCTGACTATCGCGGCGGTAGCTATCCTCGGCTACCGTCATATTGAGCTGAGTTCTAAAATCCTCGGGGTAGCACTGGTTTTGGAAATCGGTGTGGTGCTGATCATGAACTTTTCAATCCTGTCGAAAGGCGGTGCCAGCGGCATCACAGCGGCCTCATTCAGCCCGCACAATGCTTTTTCTCACGGATTAGGCATGTCGGTACTGTTTGCGCTGACCGGCTTTATCGGTTTTGAATCGACGGCGATTTTCCGCGACGAGTCACGTAATCCTGGTAAAACCATTCCCCGCGCTACTTATCTGGCGGTACTGATTATCGGGGTCTTCTACACGTTCTCTGCTTGGGCAATGATTGAAGGGGCCGGTGCTGCCCGCGCGGTAAGCGTGGCGAATGATACGCTGAACGGCAATGGTAATATGCTGCTCGACATTGCTCGCCAGTACAGCGGTCCGCTGCTGAGTAATATCATTCAGGTGCTGCTGATCAGCAGTATTTTTGCCTGCGTCCTGAGCTTTCATAATGTCCTCGCCCGCTATAAATATGTATTATCCGGCCAGGGCTTTATGCCGAAATTCCTGTCATCGGTGCATGCTGAACATAAATCCCCGTCCAATGCCTCACTGGTACAGTCGGCCACTGCACTGATCCTGATCACTGTCTGTGCGTTATGCAAACTGCAGCCTCTGACTCAGGTGTTTGGTTTTATGGCTGGGATTGCCACCGTGGGTATCGTATTACTGATGCTGCTGACCAGTTTGTCAGTAGTTGCCTTCTTTAAGCAAAACAGTGCCCTAGTAGAAGGCCGTGTTTGGAAAACGCGTATTCTGCCGAGCGTTTCAGTGCTGGCACTGACCGCCTCACTGGTGATGGTTCTTGCTAATTTTACCACTCTAACCGGCGGCAGCCTGTTTATCAGTACCTTACTGGCGATCGTACCGTTGCTAGCATTGGTGGGTGGTTATTTAGTGGTGAATAAACGCCAGTTAATGATGCGGGCAGCACAGTCATAAGCTGACACTCCGCTGTCTACAACGGTCAAAAAAGAGCGATGTCTGTGACATCGCTCTTTTATTTTTACCTAGCTGACGGTGATCAGCGCGTCGGATAATTATTCTCGACCGGCCGCAGGTCGAACAGCAGCACTTCTGCTTTATCGCCGTCACTGAAGGTGAGAGAGGTTTCGTCGCGAACCCGCGCACCGTCCCCGGCGACAAACTCGACACCGTTCACCTTCAGCGATCCACTAGCAACGTGGATATAAGCATAACGGTTTTCCGGTAGCGTAATGGTCTGCTGTTCTTCGCCATCAAACAGTCCTGCATAGATGCGGGTATCCTGACGAATTTTCAGTGACCCCTCAGCAGCGTCCGGCGAAATGATCAGTGCAAACTTACCGCGTTTATCCTGCTCTGCCAAGGCAATCTGCTGGTAACCCGGAGGCGTTCCATTTTCTGCTGGCACCACCCAGATTTGCAAAAAATGTACGGAGTCGTTGTGCGAGGCATTGAATTCACTGTGCGTCACACCACGACCGGCGCTCATCAGTTGGATATCTCCTGGCACAATCTCAGAACCGGTGCCCATAGAATCTTTGTGCGCCAGCGTGCCCTCTAATACATAGGAGATAATTTCCATATTTTTATGCGGGTGCGTCCCAAATCCCCGCCCCGGCGCAACCTGATCATCATTAATCACCAGTAGGTCAGAAAAGCCGGTCTGAGCCGGATCCCAATAGCTGGCGAACGAGAAGGTATGGCGGGAGTATAACCAGCCGTGATCACCGACGCCGCGCTTATCAGAGTGTCGTTGCTCAATCATAAAATGTTCCTTTCAGTGGTAGAAAGTCAGGGGGCTCCCCCGTCGATGCGAACACCTTATTGTAAATAATATAGACCATCAACTGCCTTAAAAGAGAATAACTGTCTCGTTATGGTTGACAAAAATTCTGTTATGATGACGTGCCAGTATGGAACGATGGGAAAAATGATCCCCTTTTATCTCAAGAGTAAGCTGTGTTGAGTCACTCCTTGGGAAGGCCCTAGGCTCAATCGGCAGTGCCTAAGATTGATACTGTGAGGTAATAGCCTTAACCCAATGTAATATATAGAAATATATAGCCTTTATGCCTTTTTTTGTTTGGCAGTCGGTGAAATACACGGATGGCGATGGTGATACGGAGGAATCTTATGAGATAATGACGAAAATATCTCAATGACTCGACAAAATGTTAAAATTACTCACTCGTTATATCCTGGTTGGCTTGGCAAATACCCTACTGACAGCCGTGATTATTCTGGTACTTACCTATCTTGGCCTCGGCATTTACACGGCGAATGCTGCCGGGTATGTTGCTGGCATTATACTGAGTTTTATCCTCAATTCCTGCTTTACCTTCTCTACCAAAATGAATCTGCCGAGGCTGGTTAAGTTTTTGGTCACATGCGGTATCTGTTACCTGATCAACCTTATAGCAATCAAAACATGCCTGCACATTCTCCCTGATGCGAAATATACGGCACAAATTTTTGGCATGGCGTTATACACAATAAGTGGATTTATTCTGAATAAAATATGGGTTATGAAATGACTATAGAGACTCAAAACAATATTGCAGCCGAAACAGGGATCCCCTCATTGGCGATTGTGGTGCCTTGCCACAATGAGAAAGAGGCTTTCCCCCGTTGCCTAGCGACGTTAGGCGATATCCTTAACGGCTTAATCGCTGAGAACAAAATTGCAGATAACAGTTACCTACTGTTTGTCGATGACGGAAGTCGCGATAATACTTGGCAATTGATAGAAGAAAGCACTCTCAGCCTTTCATATGTTAAAGGTATTAAACTGTCACGTAACTGCGGGCATCAGCGCGCACTGATGGCGGGATTATCCGTTGCAGATGCGGATATCAGCATTAGCATTGATGCGGATCTCCAGGATGACACGCGCTGCATTGCCCAGATGGTTGAGAAGTATATGCAGGGGAGTGATATTGTTTACGGGGTCAGAGATGATCGCTCAAGTGATAGCGCGTTTAAACGTGGTACCGCTAACAGCTTTTATAAGTTCATGTCAGTAATGGGTGTTAATCAGGTTGAAAACCATGCGGATTACCGGTTATTAAGCCGTCGTGCACTACAGAGTCTTCTACAATTCAAGGAACAAAATATCTATATCCGTGGTATGGTTCCGCTGATCGGTTTTGCCAGTGACAAGGTTTACTACAGCCGTAATGAACGTCTCGAAGGTGAGTCCAAATATCCTCTGAAAAAAATGCTGGCCCTGGCAATTGAAGGGATTACCTCACTGACTGTAACGCCGCTACGACTGATCGCGGCATTAGGCTTGTTAACCTTCCTACTGGCGTTAATCATCAGTATCTATACTCTGGTTCAGAAAGTACAGGGCAACGCTGTAGAGGGCTGGACTTCAGTGATGATTTCAATTTTCTTTCTTGGCGGAATACAACTCTTATGCTTAGGGGTTATCGGCGAATATATCGGGAAAATTTATCTGGAAACCAAAGGACGTCCTAAGTTCCTTATCGAAAAATTTTCAGAGAAAGGTAAATCATGAATACGGTGAATACTCGTCTCTTTTACCTCGTCGCTTCCGCGATGATTCTTTTTATTGCCGGCTGTTATGTCTGCCAGGAAGAAAACATTTATTATTGGGACTTTAATGGGTACTGGCGATTCTGGCAGGTCTTTGGTACACAGTTCTCTCACCATCCGTTAACTGCTATCAATGGTGTCCGCCATTCAATCCGCCATGATGATTATAATACGCTGCCGGTCGCCGTTACATCGATATTCGGTATTATCCCATTATCATCGAGATTGTCTTATATACTGTCCCTATTTACGTTTTATTTTGTCCCCGCAGCAATTATGTTTTCGCTGCTTTGCCGGCAGTTTACCCGCGTAGATACCCCTGTCATTAAAGTATTGAGCTTTATGCTAGCTGCCACCTTCAGTGCTTTCTGGGCACCGGCTCTGCGGGGTTACCCGGATATCTGCGGCTTAGCGTTTGTCATATTATCAGTCTACTACTGTACAAAAAAAGATTTTGGCCTCCAGTTAGCGGTCAAAAATGCACTGCTTTTAGGGCTGATATTATGGATGCCTTTTCTATTGCGCCGCTGGTACGCGTATACAATTGTCTCACTCTACGTTTCACTTCCAGTGATGAGTTTTTTCCTTCATTCGGGATATGCGTACTCTTGGAGAAAAGTTAAAAACCTGCTGACCAATTTTTTTATTGCCGGTATCACTTCCTGCCTTCTGGCAGTTATCTTTCAGGGACCACTGCTTAAACGAATTATTGAGACCAATTACGCATATATTTACTCCGCCTATCAGTCATCATTCAGTTACTCTGTAGAGAGCCTGATTAATTTCAGCGGATTATACCTGTATCCGCTGATGGCACTGGGTATCCTCGCCATCTGTTTTGCTGGGTCAAGACCACAGCGTATATTAGTTGTATTCTGCCTGTTTAATCTCTGCTTCAGCTTTTTCCTTTTTACCCGTACACAATCCCCGGGAATGCAGCATATTATACCTTTTGCACTCTGGGAGTTGTTGGTCGCAGGACAGGGTATCTTTTGGCTAGTGACGAAAGTCAGCCATAAAGCAGTACAGTGGTTGCTCACTCTGGTCTTGTCGGTGTTGGCGTTAGCCATTCAGTTACATACCCTGTTTGGTTACCCGCTTCCTGACCGTATTGCCAATAATTTACCGGTTGAGACGTTACCCATGCATGTTGATAACTATAAAGATTATCTAGCACTGGAGAAAACCGTCAACCAACTGACTGCCCATGGCGATAAAGTCACGGTATTAAGCTCCAATCAGGTGTTAAATGATGACATGCTAAATACCCTGTCACACCGTCAATTGGAAGACCGTATTACGTATACTTCTCAGGTTGACCTGCGTGATGGCATTAATATGTTAGCGCTACAATCTAAGTATGTGATTGTCACTGATCCCCCGCAAATTCACCTCAGAGCTGATGGTCAGCGGGTCATTACTGTTCCGGTAGAGGCAATCCTGAACCACCAAAATATTGGCCAAGCTTTTGTGCGAATGGAGCCAGGTTATGTGTTAGATAACGGTGTCAAAGCTTGGATATACCAGCGTGTCCGTCCGTTCACCCCTGAAGAAATCGGCGATTTTCTACAGATTTTTTATCAGTATTATCCACAGTGGAAAGCGATCTACTCACAGGGGATTAAGTCAGCCCTGATCAGTGCGAACATACAAAAGGGTGATATCTGGGGGGCATTTTCTGTAGATAATGCCGGAGTGATCTATGCGCATCCTGGTGAGCACACTCCGACCACCGTCACCTGGGTACTTAACGGGATACGTAAACTACAGATAATCTCGCTTAGCACCAGTTGTAATGCACAGGATACGGTGAAAGTCACCCTCAGTGGTGCAGATCTTCCCAGCGAGGAGGTGGATGTTAGTAAGGGTAAACAGGTCACTTTGGATGTGACTCGCTGGCAGGGGAAACTGTCTACACTCAGTATCAGTAAGAACCATTCATCGGGTTGCGACTCTTTGAATATTATTGCCCAGCAGTAATCTTACTGGCCGGTCGCTAAAATTCCTGCGACCGGCCAGTAAGACATTTATCGTTAACGCTTCTTTTCTATTCCCCGTGCTGGGCTGCCATAAAAGTAAAAGGATTGGTAAGCCCACCTGCCACTTATCACTAAAACGACCTCTCCTTAACCCTGTTACCAGCATCATTTTTGGCCCAAGATATAGCCTGTCGCTTCGTAACAGCATTACTTCGTCGCCACGTAGCCAAGCCATTGCGTCCCTGACATACGCTTAACATGTGTTCGTCTGGAATGGGACCATACAGGCTGCGACTGGATCGCCAATGATACATACGTTAACTGTGAGGCGGTCCGATCGGCACAAACATGGCAACACTGGTACGAATCGATGGGATATATAGTGAATCAGGATAGCTAAATATTCTGGTAGCAGAAGGATTACAATAGTGAGTAGTTACTATCATTGGCGGGGTTGCCAAGCAATAAAATAAATGTTGGTTATACCTGTACTGGACACGCTTATAGGCAGACATCACTGCCCGATCAACTTTAGCCCTGCGATACTCTGTTAGGGTATCGCAGGGGGTGCCGCGTCAGGACTGAGACTTGCTCGGCGTATTGCTGTTTACTTATAGACCGTGAGAATACTATTTAGGCGGCGCAGCCACCGGCTATACCCCCTATTTCGAGAGACTAAACACCAGCGTAAAGTAAGTGCCTACTATCAATTAACACTTTGTATATTATGAATATAAATCAATATACTTTGCCCTACTCAACATCCCTTTTCACTTGACCATCCTGCAGCACAAAGGTCAGTTTGTGATCCCAGAACTCACCGATAAATACATCAGTACGCTGGATATTCAGGTTTTCGAGTTTGGCATCCAGCCACTCTTCATCTTTATCAATGCCCTGTAGCTCAGAGGTTCTTGGTCGTCCGTCCTTCATAATAATAATCGACGGCATTTTGCTGCCCTCACAAACCACAGACAGCGAACCGCTTGGCTCAATCTGCGCGTAGCGGATCTCTTGGAAAGAGTGGATACCTTGTGAGTGCAGCTGAGAGGCAACATTGATGATGTCGATTTTATTGCGGCGACGCAGGATATTCTCCATCAAAAATTTACCGTTTTTAATGATTGGAATGGGCTCGCCGATAGTGAAGGTGCGGAAGAACCAAACATGCTTACATACCCAGTTCAGGGCAGAGATCAGGAACACGCCGATAAACAACACCAGTACATACTGATGCATCGGAATGGCATCGCTGTAGATCACGCCACCGATGATGCCACCCAGCACAAAGTTTCCGATAAAATCGACCGGCGTCATCTGCGATAACTGCGTTTTACCGGTAAAGTTAAGGTGAGAAATCACCACGGCAAAACCGATAATGAATTTCAACAGAACAATTGCATAATATTCCATTTGT
>Ga0157364_1000505_pt1 | contig 27162 bp, 16 predicted proteins | sample AttsexASBM2_FD_111476 | JGI IMG/M metagenome (GOLD analysis project Ga0157364, IMG submission 111476) | Fungus gardens microbial communities from leaf cutter ant in Ribeirão Preto, State of São Paulo, Brazil - Atta sexdens ASBM2 | ecosystem: Host-associated > Fungi > Mycelium > Unclassified ... | reverse complement strand
GTGCGTGCGTGCGTGCGTGCGTGCGTGTGTGTGTGTGTGTGTGTGTGTGTGTGTGTGTGTGTGTGTGTGTGTGTGTAAGGCTAATTAAAATTCAATATTGATTATAGAACGTAAGACTATAGGACGCACGTCTATTTTACAATTGCGAGCCTATGATGACCAATTTTATGACACTATTGCGCCTATGATTATGCTATTAGAATTTGTATTAAGTGGTGTTATTTATTTATTTTCTAATAATATTCATCAAATGAACTTCATTGCCACATCATGTGTGTCATTTATGATTTATTAAAATCATTCACCATTTAAGATTATGTGCTAATTTGCGAGATTCGCAGGTATCGAATAAATTATAGAGCTTGATATTTTTTTAGGATTTTTTTTTTCATTGTAATATATGCAAAGTATATATCATGTGCATTTAATGTCAGGATTGTCGTACTAACTGCCATGCGATTATCCCATTCCACTGATTAGTACGCATGACCATAATTAACCATGTTTTCATTCGTGTTTTGAAGTGTTGAGTACAACAAGTAAATCTGAGAGGAGGAGAAGACCTGAGAGACATCGGACAACAGCGGAATAATTGTAAGATGAATGAATTATGTTTTATTTTATTAACTTTTTCCAAATTATTTCTCGCAAAATGTACATTAACTCTTCTGTTTGGGACTATTTGATCCAATTTGGGGGTTTATTTTCTTACTAATATTTTATTAAAAAATTTTTTTCTCTGGTATCTTATGACTGCATCTATTAATGTAAGATGATTTTTCTATGAAAATTATTTTTTTTATTTTTATTTTTAGAGCGTTTTTTAATCGTTTGATCCGAACGATATGATCGTATAGTAAATTTGAACAGATCAGAAGGTTTAAGATTTTTTTTATAATATTCTTTATTACGAAGGATTCGATTCCAAACGGCAGATATTGACCAGCGGGGGCATGAAAAAGATTGTTCTTTGTATGTAAAAATCGTGTGGATTGTCGCATATAGCCCGTACTCGATTAACGATCGTGCAGAACGCGACATAGGATACGAGGATGCGTTTTAGCGATGGCGTCGGTTAATTAACGTCGGCATTTGCTTCGGCTAGCACTCCTGTTACAGCAAGATCGCGAGATACGATAACGGTCACACCGGCCGCGAAAGATCCTCTTCTTCCTCGTATTTTGCCATCTTTTTTTAAGCTTCGCCATCCTCCCGCTTCTCTCTCGATCGTGGCAAGCGATGATTCTCCACAACAGGTCGTGCATCGATAAATTTCGGAATTGGCGCCTCTATCGATCCCGGGTCCACCTAATTAAGCGGTTTGCCCCGTAATTATAGTCAATTAACGTCAAATTCAGTCGACAGCGTTGGAACCGCTATCGCTCCAAGATTGCTCGATATTACATATACTTATACGCCTGCAAACGTCCACGTGCATGTCTCTCAATCATCTTGATATTATTTTATCAGGTCGATCATTTTCTCGCCTGCGGCGAAATTGCTCGTCATCTTTGAGGGGATCGAAACTTTGTAATATTAAAGACCACCTTTGATACCAAGAAATAACGGAGATGAAAATATGTATATATAGTTTACAAATAATATTCTCTTTCTTTCTTCTGCAGTATATATTTTCAAGAATAATATTTTCACGACATTCTACGTACATCAACGTACAATGTATTTATGTTTCACAAAAAAAAAACTGAAGTTATATTTCACATATATACATATGGATACATATGGAGTAAATACTAATATTCGAAAAGATTTTAAGGAATGATTCCTCACAAATTCAGACGAAAACTTCACATAACCATATATCTGAAACAACTTTATTTTAAAAATATTTGAGTGAAGATGTAAAAGTTGAAGGAAAAATTTCGAAAACTATTTGAGTTATTTGAATGAAGCTTTAAACATATACAAAGTTTTATCAAAATAACTCGTGTTTTATTAGAAAAAACAAATTTTTTCCTTCAATTTTAACACCGTATATTTTTAAAACTAAGCCGTTTTAGATTATACGAAATCATAATCTTTTAGAAAAATTATAATCTTTTACTTATTATTAATATCCATCGTATATAAAATATGTTGATCAAATGATCAAAATTTAATTTACATAACACATCAATTATTATTCAAACGAAAATAAAGATTTACGGACCACCCCGTTGAACGGAAGCAAACTATCTGGAACGATTGCGCGTAATCAGAATGTGTTCGTGCATCCTATAGGCAGGGGTAAGCGTAAGGTGTCATTTAATCATTGATCATTCGAGTGTTTCGCTGTCCGCGAGGACCATTGATCGAGGCATAATAAATTGATTCTTTCCGTCTTATTTCTAAATAATAATCACCAGCGATTTTCTCTGGCCCTCGAGCGACGTATCCTCATTCGGAGAACGCGCGATCGCGCCGGTTGGTGTGCGGCGCGATTAAAATTCTAGCGCGCTCAGTGTTTATTCGAGAGTGTTTTAATGATCGCAGAGACGATTTCGTCGATCGGGCGTTCTCTCGCACTGGCGCTGGCCTTAATATCTCGCTCGGCGACGGGTCGTTGCATAAGCGGATGTATACGCGGGCTCGTCTCTCTCTCTCTCTCTCTCTCTCTCCGGCGAAGTACGCTATACAGGTCGCGAGAGAAGACGTGACCACGATGCATAGAGCGGCGACCGCGCGGCGATCGTGAGTCGCGGATCCGTGCACAGGGCCCACGAAGAAAAATCCCATTAATTGCTTCTATGGTGATAAATTTCCCCCTGGCAATGCACGATTCCTCTCTCAGGCTGTGACCCGCGCGTGTGCGCCCGCGCAACGATGCTTCCTCGGTGCAAAGCAGAGCTCACCGGTCCCCGTTCTTAGACTATACCTCCTGCTATGTTAATTTTCAATTTAATAAGGTGTACCAGGAAGTGATACTATAGCGGCAAGCCGCGCAAACCGAGTTAGCGTGATGTGGCCATGCTGGCTCGCGTGCGTGGCGATCACCAAGTGAAAATGTCGCGGCGGGAGTGACATTTCAATTAATGTTTACCGTCTTCGTGTGGGAAGATGTACGTCGACATTATTTCCGTGACTCCCGCGACAGGTGCGAAAAGCGGAATGATCAGAAACACGACCGGTTTTGCGCAGGATCCCGTGAACATCGAGGAAACGTGATGAGACTTGAACATCCATGCGAAATCGAGCCTATAGAGAGAGATTTAGTTCCTCTCATTATTTTCTTTATTACTTATTTGTTGCAGGTATAATTTACTTTTTTCTAACATACAATTTACTTCAGGTATAGAATTTATTTTTATAAAAATCACTAGTGTTAACACTCTCTTTTTATCAATTTTATAGAAAATTATGATTATCGTAAATATTATTTCCAAGCAAACTGTTTATAAATTAAGTGCAAGTCAAATTTCTTTTGTAGCAGAGCAGAATAATCGATACATTTGCAAAAAGTACAGCTAGAGTACAATCAAGGTAGCTTGTTCCACCGTTCTCGTAGATGTGCTCGTTCTCGCACATACCTTTCTTAGAGTCTAAACGACCAGGCAATGTCATTAGTGACGTATAACCAGGGAAAACCTGTGGTTACCTCTTCTCGCGGCGAGCCGCACGAGGTGGGCCCGTTCATATTAATTTAATAATCCTGCTTATGAGTTACGAGCAGCGCCCCTATATTACTCGTCCAGTTACAACTACCAGCGGCACTGTTACCATCTCGTAATCGGCCGTAGGCTATGCGCTGAACTCAGCGCTAAAACTCGCCTCGGAGTCTTTTAAAGCGATGCTTCGCGCCTTAATATATTGCCGTCAGACGAAGTCTTCCTTAAAAGAGTTCTGCCCTTGATAGAGAATGCCCATTACCGAACGCGATATGAGTACGTAGGCAAAGATCACGACTATGAAATCGGTATCGCGCCGCTATACCGATCTTGCACTATCAACGATGGCATGTGGCAGCGACGGATGACGATTAACACCTTTCTGTAGATTTTTCTTGCGACGTGAGCATTTATCTTCTTTTACGCGCGGCGGCGTCGCGGGAAACGTCATCGATGATCATCGGGCCGCGCGTTGAGTAAGATTGATGCCGAGACTAATTCAAATGGTCGCTTAATTATCCTGGCATGTCCAACAGCCAATCTTACCATTAATGCACTCGTTCCCCCTTCACCTGCTCGATAAAACGCTCTCTTAGATCGCGCGAATAAGCGGACCGGTCCAATTTCGGCGGCAAGCAATTACAAGCGTCGAAGGAGTGCCATCGCCGCCACCCGCGTTGCTTTTGCGATTTTTATTCTCTTTTTCCTTTCTTCCTTCTTGTCGTTATTATTCTGGCCATCGCTACCATTGGCAGCACTCGCCTCGATATTTTTGGGTATATGACGCAACTCCATCGTAAGATCCGGTGAGGAAAGTGAAGCTTCTTCGCCTCGGTTTACTCGTTCTTCCTCCCGAGGCACTCTAACGCTTCTCTCGTCTGTCACGGTTCTCACGATCTCGATCGTGAGTTTCGTCCGAAAATGGTAAAGCGGAGTGAGAACGTGGGCCGTAGTGAGAGCTCGCTTGTCGAAAAAAATCAATTAATCTCAATCTCACGGCGACCGCGTGCGCGAGAGGGTAATTTCCAATTTGTCGCGGCACCGAAAAGCGAGGAGTGCCAAAAGCGGAGAGAGGCTCGGGGACGGGTGTGTATACATGCATCAGATGCGTCAGGTGACAGACTGACAGAGACAGAGAGAGAGAGAGAGAGAGAGAGAGAGAGAGAGAAGACACAGCGTTGGATATCCAACCGGAGGATGAGCCTCAGGGGATTCGCGTAAGTGGCGAAAGTATATTTCGGTCGGATAAGGGCATCGCACGCGGCACCTCATCGCCCCAGGTGGGACATTTCTTTGAGGCGCGGAGAAAGAGAAAGAAAGAGAGATCGCTTTCTGCCACCCGACTCGATTACGATCTTGAAAACTCGAGTGATCTTCTGCTCCTTTAGATCCAAGTGGTCATCGTTGTATTAGGAATATTATGATCCAGTCATCACAGATATTAAACGCGATTTAAATAAGCAATATGTATTATGTATGAAATTTTTAGTGTACGACTGTAATTTTTTAAAATTAATTTTTTGTATTTGTGAACTCATCCTATGTCTATTTTGATGACAGTATACTTTTTATTCTCGGGCAAAAAATAACTATAAATGACGCATGAATCTTTTCTTAGCGATTGTCGCATCGTGACCACAAACCGCAATGTACGAAGAATCAATATAATTCGATATACCTAGTGAATTCTCACGGAATTATTTATTGAGAAATGAGTTGCGGTTTTATCAATGCTCAAACAGTTAATGTCCAAAGTCTAAACCTATAATTACGATAATAATGATGAATATGGGAAAACACACAGAAAATCTGTTCAACAGAAATCTGAATTGATGCTATTACGTGGAAATTTACATAATCTCGTAATTCACAACAGTAGAATAAATTTACGCACATAGAATTGATTTCATTCATCTCTACAGAATTCAATAGATAGAAAGACGTTTTCAATGTTGTTCAGAAAATATAGCAATGAAATTATAAATATAATTTCAACATTCTACATTGCAGATAGAAAATCAGTTGATAGCTTTTTCCAGTTTGTTGACTTCTAATATCGACTCACACTTTCTATAAAATGATTGACTTGATTGCAATCGGTATGTTGCTTTCACGGCAATTCGATTCAACGGACAAGGCCTTATCCATTTATCCTTTATCTATTCTTTTCTATCGAGCGTTCATCGAACTAGAGCATCGATTAGCGATTAAAGGAGTCCTTGATCTAGGAATAAGATCAGACGTTCGCACTGACCACGCATTCCATCGTCGACGTTCTTTCGAAAGCACCGCGACACTGTGTGCAGTAGTTACGATATCGGAAAGCAATCCGCGATAGATACTGCGATCTGCTCGCGATAGAATGTCAAGATTACGTATGGAGAGGATTGTATGAGTACACATAGGGCCGCGTGCTCGTAGGTGTGCGTGGAGAACGAATGGTGTATGCCGCAATGCACACCACCTTCATTAATGACTCATCTAATCAAACGACTCGAATTGACCAAACGTGATTGGTGTCAGATACACGAATCACCATTAAACGTTGAATTAGTTGCTTCCCCATTTAAAAAGCGTGTTAATCAGGAAATAGTTAGCTGGGATGTTTTTATATTTTAATAGCGAGAAAGTGTGAGTTGTAAAATGTATATTGTTTTCTTCCTCTTTGAACATATTTTCTCTTTTTTTAATAATTATTCTTTACATTTACGAATCTTTAAATATACATACAATGCCATCGAAAACCCACAACAAAAATATATTAAATAAAATCTTTATTTTTTAGAAATGTGTTACTTAATGTGTTTATTGCGTTTAATATTTGTTTGATTCTTTATTTTTTTAAGAAAATTATGAGATACATATCCATAATAACTGCCAATAAATTGGATAACAATCAATAATATGTTGTTAATAATAATGATTTTAATTATATACAAGTACCAAGTAATTGTCTACGTTAAAAGACAATAATCACTCCCGAATTAAGAAATTGAAAATCTTTTTGTCCCTTAAATTTTAACTTATTTCATTTCTTCATTTTTTTTAAATATTGAATATATCCAGTAATCGCAGCGAAATCTTACATGAAAATTGCTGTAAGAGATAACAAAACATACTTACATATATATAACGGTTATAAAAAGCATATAACGTTTCTGAGCCCGAGACGAATTAAGATGTAAAATAAATTATATTTTTAAGTGTAATGCCTCCTCATGCGGAGAGATACCATATAAATTGAGCGTATCACGAGCGCGATATAAAAGGTAACGAACATTCCTTCTTTTGCGTTCCTCCGCCGTGAAAAATCCGTGCAAATTAAGCGATTCGCAGTCCCTTTTCCATCAGCGCGCGAAAAGTGAAAGCGGATAAAAGTCTTCTGCCGGGTGAATCCTTATAAGAACCGGACGACGCCGGATTATATCACAATGATATAAAATGTATTTCAATGCGTTCCGTTGCTGCCAGTACCTTCGTCCAGTGGGACAGCAACATCGGAGCAACTCGCTTCTACCATATACGGGTCGACAACGAGCGAGAGAGCCGATCGACAGACTTCACCGGTTAAGATCTGTATGCAAATTAATAAGTCCCTTGATACAGCTAACGGTCCATCGACACCCTCGATGGATTACATGCAAATCAGTACTAGTATATCGATCGCTCGGTAAGGTCGTGGATTCTTCTTTCAAAACTACATGCATTTATCCTCGCTTATCCCAATACGCTTGGTCGTCGTCTATCGACCTCCCGGCATGCGTTCGAATTACATAGCCGCGAGCCGCACGTCGATCGAAGGCTTACCTTTCCTTCCGATTGTGCGCGCGCGGTGGCATTGATTTGAATAAATTTGAATAATACGCCGCGCGCGCATGGAACAATGCTAAATCAATTGTAATTGTTAATAATCGCGATACCGTGTCGTCGAGATACCTGCACCATCGCTGTCCGCGTCTCGCCGCTTTCCCCCTTTCATCTCTTTCCTCTCCGCTCCGCGAAAGGCAAACTCGAGTTCTCGTCGTGATCTGGTTACATTGCTACCCGTTATGTCGAGAGTTCGGAGTACATTCTTATTCGCTCCCGTTGCTCCTCCTGCACTTCTCCTTTGCGAAATGTACACATACGTTCCAGTACCATACTTGCTTCTTTCATTCCTCAGAAGCCTGATCTCTCTGCCTTCCCCCCCTTTCCGCCCTCCTCCTTTCTCTCTCTCTCTCTCTCTCTCTCTCTCTCTCTCTCTCTCTTCTCGATATTTTTGCCAGTATTCATCTTACATATCACGTCCAAGCTTTTTGATCTCCTCTTTTCTGAACCTGGCAACACAGATTGGTGAGGTCTCAACTCTTTTGCATGAAATTACATCTCTACCTTTATGTCTGGAGAAAATATGTCAGTTCGCGATCGTCTAGTAATCTTCGCCCTTGCGCGCGCTCTCGCCTTTTTCTCACTCGTCTTCGCTGTCACCGTCTGCTCTTTTCTCCTGCTCTCTGTATTAATTTCGAATCTTAATAAATTCACGCGAGGGAATATTCATATCTCCCGTGCTTCTTGGCTATCATATCAGATATTTCAAATAACAACGTACTGAACTATTCAATAAGAATTCGTAATGTTTTGCAATATTGCAGTATTGGATTGTTCAACAAGAATTTTTAGAAAAAGCGCGGTATTCACCTATCTTGGATAATCTTTTTGCTAACAAAATAATCGCTAAAATATCAAGAATAAAATTATAACTCGACTTTATTTATAGTACATTTTTTTAAAGAAGTGTTTTCTTATAAAATATCGCGCGGAATAATAAAAATTAATTCTGAAAATTAATTTTTCCGAAAATTAATTTTATAAGTTATACCAAATTAGGATGAAATTGTGATTTTTCCTTGCAATTGTGATTTTTCCTTGCAATTCAAAGTAGAATTGGTCCGAGTTTTATACAATAAAATCTAGTTTTATGAAAGGATATGTAGAAAATAACTACTCTTGAAATGCTTGACTGAACTCTGTTCTCTAATCTTTACTGCAATACTCCCGTTATCGTGATACGCTATATCTAAAAAAAAAAATGAAACCAGAATTCTTCCATTTCTGTTTAATAGAAAATTATATTCGATATCAAGCGCAATTTGCGAAGCACTTGTGATTTTAATCAAATTGTCAGCAATTATTTCGTTAGTAAGAATAAATAATTAAAGGATGATGAATACAAACGTATTAACGACTACAAAATCTAGACTGTATAATAATAAAAAACACTAATTATATATAAATAATAATAATAAAAATGCTCGTGTTTATGAGCGAATAAGTGTCGCGTTATTGAATTGTTTAAGTTTCTGCGTTGGATCATAATTATCTCGGTATCCAGTATCGGCTTACTGGTTTCGAGCAACGACCGCAGTCATGAATGCAACGCCGAGATGTATGTCGAGCGTAAAGCCAGTGGGGCGTCTGCACACGATCGTGATGCAATGATTTTACATGCGCACATACGACATCATTGTAAATATCAGTGGCTATATGGCCTCGTAAACAAGCCCCCGGTATCCGAGGTTGGCCGAGAGTCGTCTCAATCTAGAATGCAGCAACGGCGTCCGTTTTGCACGAGTCCGGTATCTCTTCCTTTGAGACTGTTCTTTCTACACTCTTTCTCATTTTAAGATTAATACGACTTAAGACTCCTTTTTTCGAGATCTTGTAAACATACGCACCGTTAACTTCTCTGACTTGAGTAGCACAAATTGTCGCCTATCTCAGTAAATAGTCTTTCAACAATGTTTAAATTCTACATTTTCATTCTCACACACATTAATCATTTTAATGTGAGAAATGATTATTTACGAGAATTAATTAATTTTCTCTAATTAGTAATAAACGTCGTATATAACTTTTGTGCGGAAAATCTCAAAGAACTAATAAATTACATAATCATATACTCCTTTAAAGTAGTAAAACGTCATTAATAATGGAATAAATCTGAAATATATATTTTAATGAAAGTACAAATCCCACATGCAGAAGCCATAGTCTCTTTCTTGATAGCTCATTTCATAAATGACATCATATCCGATCATAGAAAACTGCCTCATCCTCCTTCGCGTGGCTTGAAAGTAAATATTTCTTGTTTGCTTCTATTTTGTCTTTGTTTTGAATGTTATTTTCTCGCGCATTTTATTGAACGCGAATTATCAGAAATTCTCCGAACAATATAATGACAGTGGTATGAATTGTTGCTATTATTACATTGCAATGCAATCTCGACGGAATCGTTACGTTTTAATGAGTCGTATAGTATATTCTTGCTACGACGCGATGACGTGCTGCGGTCGCGCAGTAATTCGTCGGTGTTAATAAGCAATTAAATAGCTATAACTTATTATAATTATTAACGCTGTATATTATTGATACAGCACATCCTTATTTCTGTTAAAGATAAGTAATTCTCTTTTATTTTGAAAATTAATTTGTTAATTATTTATTTATTTATTTATTTGAAAAATTATTTATTTGAATTAATTATAAATTCTAAGTATAAAATTGGAATTATAGATGAATAATGCGATAACAAAAATCAGTAATTAAGAAAGCAATTACATGTCTGTGGAACAGACTGATAAAAGAGTTCGTCAATTACAATAAAAAATATTTGTTATATTATTTTATTTATTATATTTTATTTCTTCCAACTTTTAATTTGAATTAATCCGCATTAAAAACATTTTTTTAAGATATTCCGTGCGAGAAATTATTTGTCTACGTGTGAGAATCGTTGCATAATTATGTAGAAATTTTAATGTATATGTATACACATGGTGAAAAACTTCAATGATTGCCAAATATTTTGTTACAGCTGGACCTGTAAATTAATACTTGTGTTAATAAATAACTTGACTTTTGCAGTCAAGATCAACGACCGTATGATTTTTTTCTTTTTATTCGTTTTAACGTAATACGAGATCGGACTGGTATTCCGCATGTTTTAAGTCTGTTCTTTATCGATGAAGTCTCTGAATTGGTGCATATTAGTGCAGTAAGTTAAGGCGAAACAAATATAGTTTGTTTTATTTCAGTTAATTGCATAGTGTGCAGTTCAGAGATAGAGAACAGACTTTTTATCAAAATAAATAACAAAGAATCGTGAAAAAAAATCGATACTAAGAAATGATGCGATACAACATCCCACTGATCGGGGATTGCGCAATATAGTTTAATCCAAGACCACAATGAACTATAAATTTTATTGGATAGATGATAATAGTCTTTAAAAGACCGACAGTATCAACCTTGAGCGAGAAACATAGACAAGAAATTTAACGCGCGAGAAATTTAAATATTTTTATTTGTCATTGATTTATCGGTAGCCATATGCTGGAATTTCAGATTCGGTCGATTGCATAAATTTCTTTAATATTTTATATACCTTTAATATACCTTTCTTCTCAGCTTAGAAAAACATTTCACCTTTAATGTCACAGATTTTCTCCATGCATTCAGAAAATATACATATGCTATATATCTATACTATTTGTACAAAAGTCTCCACATTTTCATTTCATAGTAAATGATTTAAATACCGCAATATTCAATCTAATGCGGTAACTAATTATAATTAAGTTCAATTATAATTATCAAGTTCAATTTTGGAACTGTCATATATTACGCTTTGCTTGCTTAACCGTATAGATCTTATCGCTCGAACTCTTACCTGCGTATAAATATTTACTTATCCTAACGGGACAAAAGCGGATCAAAATAATAGATATCTTCACATCTGCTACAGTCAAGCGGATTGCCGAGATACGTCTGTACCGGATATCCCATATACATGCAGCTCACGTGAATGACAGAAAGAAGAAAGTAGATAGTAGTATAGTTGCTGGGACGTATCGGATTATACATGGCCTTGCGTGCGGATCGCGAGGCTCTTATACACTGACTAATTAAAAATTATTTAAAATATTTTTTAACGTCATGAATTTTTTGCTATAAAAATCTGATTTGTTTTTCGGAACAGCAGTTATATTTTTTTCCTGGAAAATTTTTTTTACATACACACATAGCGACCGAACGAAGAAGCTTTCTACTCGTGAGCGAGCGAAATCGAGTCTCTTTCATTTTCGGAAGAACACACAAGGGAGAGAAAAAGATATTCTCGAAAAAAATGCAGATCGATGAAAAACAAGATCTCGGATTTTCTGTTGAGGTTCTATGTGCGTGAAAGCGAATCTCGCGTAATACGAATGCCGATCGATCAGCTTCGAAATCGGAACTGAAGATCGAACGGTCAATAAATTTCTGTTATCTTTACGAGCTCGGTGGATATCGCTCACCCATCTTTCCTCGCCTTGAGATCGATAGAACCAGATAATGTTACTCCGTTACGGGAACGTTGTTCGATCATCTTAATCCTGCAAAAATGAAACAGTTATAAGAAATCGTTAAGTTGCATGAAATCACATTGATAATAGTAATATGTACACATATGTTATTATCTATATAATATCTTCTATATAAGTATCTTAATCATAAAATACTGATGATAATAATAACCTTCCTAACAGCAATACATTGGAATAGAGTATTTGACAGATTTGTTATTGATTGTTAACTAAGTTTTAATTTAATTTTTAATTGATTAAAAATTAATGATATTTCTCAAAATTATAAAACAATAGAAAAAATAGAAAAAAAGACTATTTATATTTATTTACCGTAAGTCAGTACTATTCAACAAATATATTTATTAAAATTTAATACACACATTTTTTCTCAGTGTATGCACTTGAATTAATTATCATTGCTACGATTGATTCCATTATATTCGCGATAATATTAAAGAAACATTGCTTATTCGCGCGACGTACGCTCACAATGTTTCATGATGTGTCTCGTATAACTTGCACGATGATGGATATACAGAAGAAGATCAAAGATCGTTTCGGTCGGATAATGCTTTCACCGTGCCAATTTCCGCGAGACATCAATGACGCCGCGGGTCGCATGTTTCGCATTTTATGAATAGGCGCGCGTGCTGCTGGTGCGAAGTTCGGAACAGGGGCAAGAATAGGAATACGAATGAGTGCGGGTTACTCGATCGAGTAAGGATCTAAACCGCGGTCACGACGGACTGTGAGAACAGGCGTCGAGCTGCGCGCTAGCGCCGAGCGCGGCTAATATACGCGCGATACGCGGATAAGCTCGAATGACTTCATTCGAGCGTGACAGCTGGCGCGATCGATTACGCGCGATCGAAAGTCAAAAAACGGGATCGATCGTGGGATCTTGCACGCCTTGAATCTTTCACGGTCATTAGAGTCGGTGCGTTTATCTTGCGCGTATAATTTTTTATTTTTAAATCTGATTTGATTTAAACCTGATTTTCTTGTTAGCAATTTGAAACACACTTCTTCTTTGTTTACTCTATATAATCAAATCTGATATCTAAAATAGATATCTTTAGCTTGATGTTTTTTTTATATGAAGGTATGCACTTGGGTTATTTAATGTCTTCTTTTCATCATAACTATGTAGAAAATGAAATGAAAGGTACATGGAAAGAATGATTTTGTTGTATATAATAATTAAATTTAAAATATTTAAAAATTTAACTAGACAAATCTGAAAATAATTTTGTCGGATTATCAAAATTGTTATATAGGAAAATCAAAAGGAAAATCAAAATCAAACATGATGACAATAATGCTACAAAATTTTTTTCATTCTAGCAATAAGTTTGAGATTCTTATATAATTTTTTTGATCCAACAAAATTATTTTCAGATCTGTGACTATAGTTAAATTTTTACGTCAGCAAAATCGTTCTTTCAATATAAAAGGGTTTGCATTTTGTTAAAGAAAGCCGGTGATAGTTTTAATAAAAGGTTTCCAATCAAGATAAAGAATGGATGCAATCGCTTTTAATATGAGTATCGGGATTATGTAATGTGGAACAGTAAAAAATGTACAATGATAACGCCTGGTATGCTCTCTCTGATCTTTCACGGCTGTACGACGGATACCGCTAGCATCCATGTGTCCTTTGATTAATGTAACGCGGTAGATCGTACCGCGTTCATTATTTAACCGCCTGTGCGGCGTGTGGGACGCTCACGAGGAACGGTCTCGTAATCAATTTTAATGATCGCTTTAAATAACTCAAACGCTTAAACAATCCAATTGCCGGTCGGCGAACCCGGATTGCTCCGCGTTGATATAGAAGAATGAAATTTAATTAGATTATCTCCAAATATTTACATTTTATTTATAAGTTTCGGAGCAGAAAAAATAAAATACAATCATCTTTCATAAAAATGTCATCTCCTTTTGAAAGAAGTACGGAAACTATCGCTAGTTATTGTCAGTAAATTTCAGTTTCATTTTATTTTTTGTTTGCCTTTGTTCTCGTTCTTCATACACCATCCTGTAAGTAGAGAACGCGAGATGATAAAAAAAATCATTTCACGGTGATTAATGTTACAATTTCGCGAGCCGCTTTGCGTAATTCGATTAAGAGCGGTTAATTACCGGCCGCTTTCATAATTTGTTTTTACGTCCATTAACGTTGCACGTGCTTTCACGCGTGTCTTCGCCCGGTATCGCGCATATTTCATCACTTGTATCGGCACGATCGCGCGCGCCGCGTGGCCTCTTCTCGCCGCAGCCTCACTATACCCTAACGTCACGTCGCTAGTCCATAATAATATCGATATTATCACCGCCGTCATTATCTCCCGCCATATACGTCCCGTTAGATTCGAATCTCGTCGAGCGAGGCCACCCTTCCTCCCTCATTCGCGATGAAATACGCGCGGATATAATCGTCGCGCTCCGTCACGTCGGTCGTCGAATGCGGTCCACTGCTACAGCTAAGCTCGGCTCAGCTTGGTTCAGCTCAGCTCGACGCCGCGTCGTGGAATCACATTATCAATTAATAATTACCCCCGTGTAATCGCAGTTTCCCACAATTACGCCGTAATCAGTAAGAGCCTGCATCTAACTGGCACATGTATCGTGTTGGATTTAATTCACCCGCAGGCGCGTTCTCGCTCTTTCGTAATTAGATGATTTAGTGTTATGAGATAAATGAAAAATTTGTAAAATGAGAGAAATAATAACAGAAATAGGATTAATAACAAAATAAATTATTAGTAAATGAGATAACTTTTAAAATAAACCTAAATTTAAGTCAATGTTTAAATTAAGCTCTAACATTAATTTTTTTTTTATTAGAAATAAAAAGAGAGAAATGTTAAAATCAATTTATTTAACTTAATTAGGACAGATTTCAAGTCAAATTTCATGCACGAGTGAGTTTATGTCTTCACTGGCTATCATCCGCTATCATCAAAGAACGAAGGACCAAGAACGCTGCCAAACACAGTCACTGACTGAGGAAATTGTAATTAAAGCCGCGAGCGAAATCTCACGCGTCTCGTGGTTGCATTTTGCAACGCAAGCGATCTCTGTCCATCTTGAACGCAGCGTCCGTCCGTATCGATGATGCTCACGATGTGCGAGTGTTAATATCGTTAATAACCGTGACGTTTTGAAGGCATCATCGCGAGGGTAAATGAGACGCGGTGCTAGGACGATTCCTGATTTCGATGTTCGAGCGTATAATTACGCGCGAGCGTTAGTTACTAATGTGCATGAATCTGACAGCGATATATTCATGCATTTTCGTGCCAGATTAAGTTAATTAATAAAATTATATGATCTCGCATATATCTCTTTCTTTTTCATTTTCTCTTTTTACAAAGAATTTATAACGTATAAAACATTTAAATTGTAACATTTAATTGTTTTATGTAAAATATTTAAATTTGTTCAGAGAAATAATTGCGTTGGAGCGAGATAAAATCGATGAATATACGACGACGTAGAGAAATTTGTAATTTCGATTTTCCCTTTCGCAATCTTGTCGACGGTGACCTGAAAAAGAACATTCATCGAGGCACGAGGTGAACTACTTGTTCATATATGACACGTATCTTCTGCCGGGCAGCTGCGCCGAAGGAGGACGTTGTTATTACTTCGTACAATTAGCTGATTCTCGTTTGCGTAATTAATGGTCGAATTGCCGGTTTATGACGGCGACTTTTTTGTTAAATTAACTTGGCCCGCTTATACGTAAGACGCGATACATCGTCATATACAGACTTCGCGTACGCATCAGACTTAATAAAAATGTGTATTTACATTTATGGTAATATGAATTTAAAAAAACGTTCTTTTAAATTTTGATGAAATAAAACAATTTCAAAGCTTGAGTAAATAATTGATATCTTTTTAATTGAGAAAATTGTGATAATTGATTAAATTTAAAAGGTGCCTCTTTATTTTTGATAATGAATGCATAGTGTGAAAATTAAATTAAAAACTGGAAGCTTCAGAGGACAATGTTAAAACATTAGTCAGTTCTTATGAAATTTAAATCTTGTTTAATTAAATCTAACCTTAAAGGGAAAATGATTTCGATTTCCATTTCAATAACAAATCATGTCTGAAGTATACAATTGTTGTATACAATGTTTCGAGTATAAAATAATAAAATGATTTATGACAACAAAGTAAGATCTTTTTTTTAAATACATGTCTGAATATCGTATCGACGTCATCTTAAAATATATTCAGCATAATTCGAAAGAAAATCATAGTGTAATTCGTATAAAAAGAAATTTTAAATAATACTGAAAATTTATAAAGAAGATATAATTTTCAATAATTCTTCAAATATTTTTCTTTGGACTTTGCTAAAATGTATTTAAGAACGATATTGCGATGTAAATTATTTACTAACAAAAGCTAGACTACAGACTTGAGATCCGATAAGCATGTTCAATGCCTACGACGATCGAAAGGCGAGCCGGACATATCAGTCCGTGAAATCCCTAAGCGCGATTTAGCGCGGAGCGGAGCGGCGTGGAGCGGTAGCACGAGACGATCGATCGTCGAAAGGAGGATCGTCGTATACGGAGGAGGCTCTCAGGTCACGAGCATCACGAGTCGTCGGCGGTAGCGAGCGTGGTAGTCGGCCAGGCTGAATCATGCCTCCTCCACGGGTATATACAGGAGTCAATTGGACGGTTACGTCGTCCTCGGACGAAGGGAGCAGCTACGAGCGGAGGCGCCTTCATCTTTACGACGAGGCGTCCTCGTAACTCCCGTCGTTTTTCCTTGCCATCCTCCTCGCTCTCGCCGGACTCGACTTTCGGTCGAAGAGGTCTCTTCGTCCTTTTTCTCTCTTTCTCTCTCTTTAGATCTTTCTCCCGCTCTCCCACGGTACATATGAATACAAAATCCTGAAGCAAGTGGTCGTTCCATCTCTTTCCCTTCCTCTGCTTCGTATGCGAATCGAACGATTTACGTCGCCCCTTGTCGAGACACACCTCGCGAGAAAAATGCCCGTTGTATTTATGACCGAGGAGAAAGAAATTGTGCGGTAGTAGTTGTAAGTGATATAATGAAAGAGGTGATGTAGCGTAAGAACAGCGCGCGCGTTGGCGTGTCACCATTCGACATCGCTCCACTCGCGAAGCTCTATCGTTGGACTTTCGTAACTGAGACTAGATTATTGCCACGTTCATATAATTTAACATATAAATGTAATCTTTACTTTATAATGTGAAAATAAGAGTCTCCAATCCGGGATATAATTCACATGTATAATATAATTCACCTGTACATAGCGTTTAAATCTGCGGCTTGTAAAGAGTTTATTACCAGCAGTGTGGATCCGCGAGATATTTTAACATACCGTTGATGTAGAGAGAGCGTATCACCTTTTCACCCAACAAACACGGTCTGTAATTTCTTTTTCTAGTTTAATCGAGCCTTCCAGGTTTGCGTCACACAAGAGATTGTTCGACTTACAAATTATCGACATCAGACAAAGTTCCTCTTGACAGCATACTCAAATGTTCGAGAAAGAATTTGCGGTTGGAGGGTCACGCGGCCCATCACGGCTCATCGACACGAGATAAGGTCACCGTGCGCCGTGCGAAAGCAAGTGCCGATCGCTCCAATTACAGCGAGACCGATCGCGCACGAAGAGCGGTAGAAGCTCCATGAGGTATATCCGCAGGCATCTCTCTGCGAGTACACGCGGTTCCCCGTTCAAGCAACAAGCACTGCGCCGATCGTCTTTACACGCCACTCGTGAGCGTTGCGTCGATCGGACTCATGCTGCTGGTACTCGCCTATCGCTGCCGTGTAGCGCGGCTACGGCGAGGGTGAGGTTGCGCTCACGCGAAATAGCTTTCGCACGGTGACCGGAGCAACGATCGTCGATCGCATGTAGGGTCTGCCCGCGCGAAATATACGTGCCGGCATCCATCGCGTTCGAAGATATAATTTCAGCCGTTTAATCGACCGGAGTGCAGAGTACATTCGCTATTGGCCGCGTGTTAGCTCGCAGAGTCTGATAATGGCGTAATTTTGATGAGTACTATTTCCAGCCTTAGATGCTGGCGAACCATATCTTTACGTGCGTCAAGAGCTTCTAATTCCGTGACTTATGATGAATTATATACTATCATTCTCGACAAGCAACATTGTGTACATAATTAATTAATCCTCTAGAATACTATTACTATTGAGTGATATAGTATTGCTATGAACACGTAAATTTTATGTACAAGGAAGTAACTCTTAATTAATGTATCACACAAATTTTTCATATATTTCATACTTTTAATGATAAAATATTTTATCATTATTTATAATCTAGATTATAAACACAAATAACTTAATTATTTAAAGGGAAAAAAAGTATATACATATATATGCATTATTAAATCGTGAAATGGAATTTAATTTGATTTAATTGTGTGAGAGTATGTCTCCTCCATAACACTTAAATTATAATATAATTATATAATAAAAAACGGCTCAAAATAATAATAAACGGCTTAAAAATGGAAATCTCTTTTTTTGGTTACGTTCTTTGTTATAAACTGATCATCAAAGAGTCCAAAACTGTATAAAAAAATAGACAGAATTTTTAAAAACTTATCTTCGCTTAGCCTAACTTTTAGCATGGCAGATTAAATCTCTTAATGATGACTGAAAGCTTAATTTAGCGCTCAATGACCTCGCTTATTTGCACGTAAAATTTAGATATATCTCGATAGCAGTGTAATAATCTGAAGTTAATGACTATATATATTTTTAAATAATTTGTAAGAGATTTGTGAACGTAACGTTTTAAAAATTTATCTGAATTATATTTTTTACATTTCATATTTTATTAACTTTTTTCTTTGATAAAAAAAAATAATTTATTTGATATAAAAACTAAGAATTTCTTGTACAAAACACAAGAGACGGTAGCAGGTTTAGAGTAGGCAATAGGCCCATCAACCTAACGAATAGCCTTGAGCAACTATATTTACGGCTCTAGACCAAGAAGGACCGACATGAGCTTCCTCATCTCGAAAAATGGTGGGCCAATCTCGTTAAGTCGGATCGGCGAGTTCCTGGCGCGACTCTGGATGCGTCTGTCGTCGTCACCGCATACTGATGGCGTGATGCAAGGAAAGCATCGAAGAGAGAAACGGGGAATAGAGAACGATGGAATCAGCGAGAGAGCAATTTGGTCTCGGCGAGGGCGGTGGGCCCAACGCTGACATCTCATTTGACTCTCGCGGGTAGGCTATTTTATTTAATCCATGATTTACGTATGCGAACGAGGCGACCGCAAGACATTCCCTCCATGAACAGCGGTTCTCGGGCCGCGCTGCGGGTAAGTATACGAGCAGAGAAAGATGCCCCGAAGATAAGTCTGCCTCCTTCGGGGCAGAGTCGGGAGGGGAGACCGACCGAGATGCATAACTTAACCCTCCCGCGTGGTCGCAGTATGTAGGGAGAATTTAATCTCCACTTCGGCGCTGCCCTGTGCCTCTCACGAGCGGATAAAATAAATAAATAGGACGCCTTTTCGAAATATGTCCCCGTCTAGTTGAAATATATGTAGAACGGTGTGCTGTCTCCGAGAAATTCTTGGGTGACCATACGGTTCTTTCCTCGCGCTTTTGTTGCTGCCCTTACCAACGATCCTTTCCTTATTTCTTACGGAGATCAAGGATTACTGGCTAGTGCGCCTTGAACATCCCGAGGACCTCTCTGCGTGATCGTATGCGCAACGTGAACCGTATGCGCGTATCAGTGAGTTCAACGCGCGTCGGTAATTTCAATGCGCGCACGCGACATAACATTCCGTAAAAAAAGCCAGCTTTTGTTTTCAAATTGCAATTTCTGCAAGGTATACATTTTAAAATTTTAATTAAAGAAAGAAAGAAATTTTTATGTATAGTTGTGTATGTATGTGTATATGCATACGTGAAAACAGCGATTAGTTTCGCTGAGTTTTACACTATACTATTAACCCTATAAATTTAATATAACTCTTAACTCTATAAATTTAAATAAAAATCAATTTCGATAATGATATTTTGCAAAATTATTAATGTGGTGTTAATTATGATCTAAAAATATTAATAAGAATTATAATTAAAAGGATAGATTAGTCGAATTAAAATTAACAAAGATGAAAAATATATTTCAGATACTATTTTTTTTAAATTTGCGATAAAAGACGTTAAATTAACGTTTCTTATAAAAATAACTTTGTTACTGTTGTTCGTTCATTAAAAGAGCCCAATAAATCGAGTATATGCATCGCAAAAAGCATTTTGCTCTGCGCGAATTATAATTTCTCGCCTCTCGGGCATGCATCGATCTAGGCAAGTGTCGATCTTGGTTGACGTGGTCGCGTTGCTATCGCCGCTATCGGATCGTCCTCGTCGTGTACCCGCCGCGCAGGTAATAGGCGTAAGAACAACGTGCGAACAGGTCGCGCCGGCGTCCCGAAGATTACAAATGTGGCGTTGACCTCCGGTCGTTTCAGGGTCACGTGAGCGCCCCAAATTATATGGAGCGAGTCGACGGATGGCCAGAGCATGCCATGGACGTGATGGGCCGATCGTGGCTAGGTCATCACCCGCTTACCAATCGCTGTACATATACGAGCAACTGGCGTCACTCTATCCCTATGCCACGTATCTGTACGAGGATCAAGTCGTTCCGGTATAGGTATAGTATATATGGTAATCTTCGTCAACGATAACCAAAAGAGATACGCTCGATATGACGATTATAATGATATCCGCAATAAAAAATTTTTCTCGATTCCTTCAAATCATCCTTCATTCATAGAATAGATATTTCATCTCATTGATCAGTTTTTCTATTTTTTTTCTTTATATACATGGAAAGAATGATTTTACTGAAGTATCTAAAAATTTAGTTAGATACAGATCTGAAATTTAATTTTGAAAGATAATTTTGTTGTATTATCAAAATAGTTATGACAGGACGCTCAAATTGATCATTATAGTTTCGAAATTTTTTGTACAATAGTATTGCTTATCAAACTTGAGATTCCTAATTATTTTTTCGTAATTATTTTGGTGAACAAAATTATTTTCAAATCTATCTAACTAAATTTGTACATACTTCAATTTTTTTTCAGTATAAAAACATACTGTGAACATTTCAAAAAAATAAAGTTTGTAGCTTATATAATAGCCTAGAAAATTTACTATTGTTCAGATGTATATAATAGTATACCTAGCCATCATTAGTTGTCACCAATCCATTTGTAAATAAAGCAACTAATAATCTGATTTAAATAACAAAATATATATTATCAAAGATTAAGTACAAAAACGAATTACAACTTTCCGTACTTAAGATTTGTACTATGTATGTGTACTTATAATAATACATACTTTACTTTTATATAAAGTTTTATTCATTTGTTGGATTAAATCATCTAATGGGAAACGATGCGAGATATGATATCGATCTATCCAATAACGTTACTTATGAGATGATGCGCGGCCGCGCGCATAAAATGCCGCGCATAACTATTAAACGCAAACATCTGGTGGCTCAAAATGTTCGATCATTTGCGTAAATCTCTCTCTCACACGCACACACGATGATAAATAATAATCTACGCTCTTTAAGAAAGTTCTAAGCAATAATTTAGATTCTGCACTCGCGGTTCGGAGAAAGAGCCTGTACAATGGATGAACCGTTGTAAGGAAGATCAAAGGTTATATAATCCCTCTACGTGTCTTGTGGGAATACGATTCATCTCCGTTGCAATAGTAATGCGCGCGCCCGAACGAGCTCGCTCGCCGCAAGATGCTTCTGCTTGGGATTCCTAATAAACGGTGCGCCGATGATAGACCATAAAATTTCGCACGTTAATCGTGAACAGTACGCCAACGCCTCGCGTGTATCCGTCCGGGAGCGAAGTTGCCTTTCTTTCCTGTGATTAATTGATCATAAAGTTGAGAGAAAGGAAGTGAAAAGAAACGAAGGAGTTTTTCCATCGATCGATGAGTCAACACATTTTTCTTTAGCCGGGTCTTCTCGCTAACGAGCAATAATTAATTAAAAATTAATAAATATATATTCAAACAACAATTAAATGTCGCAAAACATGCAATCTAGAGCTATATTTAGAGTTATATAATATTTACTAATAAATAATGGGAATAAGTAATGGGAATTCATATCTCCGTTCGCGCTGCGAATAGCGACATGGTGGTCCTGGTTGCCACGTACGTGAGCGAAACGTCCCCGTGGAGTGTCGTAACTTACCTGGCAGATGGCGATCCGAGAAGGCACCCAGTGGAGATTAGATCGATTTTTCATGGCTGCTGAGAAAATCGCTCTCGAGCGGCTAACAAGCGCCAGATGCAAATCGCGGCCGTGCGCAGTAGGTCTGCGTTCTCGCCTACTCGCATTCGTAACGGGGCGGACAGGAGATAATGCGCGGCTGTCCAACAGAGGAAAACCGAGAGAACGAAACACATGGAGTCATCAGACAGAGTTCCCGCGAGCCAACTTGATCCATTCCGTGAATTGATTTTACCGGAAGCCGCGGAAAAATCCCTCACAAATGAAAAGCGATTTGATTTACATGTCGTATGTTTGCTTAATTAATTAAGCTCGATTTATAAATGCGCGCGTTGACCGACTAATCAACTAGTTGCTAATTCTCGAATAACAGGTCGATAACACATGATATTTTAACGTGAGTACTACATCACAAGCGCCGAAGGTTTATCAGGACATATGCAAATACGTCGCGTGATTTGTGAAGCGTTAAATATTCAACAATTCGCTGAGTTATCATGCCGCGTGCGATTAGCACGATGAAGGCCAGCCACGTTCGACATACAAAACTGATCTGCAATCGTAAATATCGTATCGTGACGACATTATCATCAAGCATATCGGTTGCTTGGCGTGAGAAACAATGGCAAACGCGATAAGTAGATGGATAAATTGATTTGTTGGAAAAAAGCGACAAATGTTACACTAACGAAACTATATTACGCACAAACAAATATGATATTTTAAAAATATATTCTTTTTGCCAATATTATTTGATTAGTTAATAATTTTCTGTCAAGTTGAAAGCACACACACACACATATATATATATATATATATATGTGTATATATACAGGATGTCGCAAAATAATCGCCATAAAATATTTTATGGACAGATAGAGCTTAATTGTAAGTCGAAAAGTCCTCTACCATTTTGCAATTTTCGCATTAATTAATAAGATATTAATTATTAAAAAAACTGTAAAAATAAAAATTGTTTACTTTTCTTCTCATCAAATTCTTGGAATTTTATAAGAAAATAAATAATTTTTCTCTTACAGTTTTTTCTATAAAGTTGATAGTATTTGAGTAAAAAATTATTGAAGACCAATTTTCGGCAATTTTTAGTAATTAATATCTTGTTAATTAGTGCGAAAATTGCAAAATGATAGAGGACTTTTCAACTCAGTTTAGTCTGCTCTAACCATGAAATATTTGGCGATTATTACAGGAGGACACCCTGTATGTACATATAAAATATATATAATATATATATAATATATATATATATATGTATATAGAATATATATACAATAATATAAAGTCTTATCTGAAAACACTTATTATATAATGTCATCGATATATCTTTTGATTGCAGTTCGAATAAAAAATTGTTCCTTAATTCTCCATTAATTGAAAAAAAAATTAATTTAAATATATTTATTTTTATGGAAATTACAATATAAATATAGATGAGATCTCAAGTACCCAAATGTGTATGTTAAAAAGAAAAGAGTATAGAGTTAAAAATGCGATATATAAGATGAATGACAAAATTAAACGATACAAAAGTAACAAAAAGTTGCAAGACATTAATACTTTATTAAAAACATTGTGTACATTGTGAAGATTTCGTATAATAAAAAATTATAACGAATTAATAGTCGTTTATTGTAACATAATTAAAATATCTAAAATATTCATGACTGAGTAATGAATGTAAAAAGTGAAGCAAACTGCAATAAAGCTTATTCATTCGGCGAATATTAAAAAGGTAAAGGATGTGTTATTTTTTTATTTATTTCAAAAAATGCGTTAATATAATATTTCGACAATTAGACGGTTGGTGCGCGGCCTTAGGGTTGTTTTGACACGGAAGAGTGGTTGACGGGTCGGGCGACGCGTCATGTTTACGCATCATAATTACAGTCATAATTATTTCATTACTGTGACTCGTACAGGCAGGTAGTCGTGTCGCATGCCTCTCTTCTTCACATGTCTTTTTAAAACGTAATCACGACAAATGCTAGATAATACGAAACATTGTACCTTATGAATCACTAATAGTATATGATTATTAGCTCGCACAATTAATTCATAAAAGGATCGAGATGATAATCATATATCATGGAATAAATATTTCGTACGTACATTCATTTGCAATCAAAACGCGATGAAAAACAGAATTTATTACTATTTCGTGATAATTATGGCAATTATTTTTGTTTGTAACGTAAAATTTTTCTCTTGCTTGAATAAAAATATTCTTGATTACGCTTCGATATTACACGAGATCATAAAAAGCAACGTTAATGAACTCTTATGGAAAACACAATTCATGCTGTTCCTACTTCCAAAACTAATATAATTTGTGTAATTAATAATTTAATTATTTTTTCATTTTCGTGATACGAGCCGTATAAAAAATTGAGTTAATTTGGAAACTATTTGTCGATAATAAAAGAAATATTTCTCTTTTTTATTAATCTCTAGCTTATTTCATTGAATCTAATCATATTTTATACAGACATCGTAATAAGAGATTCAATTCTTTTATCTGAATTTATTTCGTAATGATAACGAATTGACGTGTGTTTGATATACATTTCTAAAAGTTAATAATTGCGTAGTAATATAGATAATAGCTGTATGTTATATTTTTCAGATGATATCTTCTCTCACGGGTACAACCTTGACGTGATGGGAGAGCTCAGTCCTAGAGGATATACACGAAAAGAACGATTTTTCTCAAGTGTCTAAAAATTTTTCGGATCTGTCTGATATATCTAGGTAAATTTTTAGATATTTAAAATGATTCTCTTCGTATAAAAATCCAACGGCCGGGAAGCTGAAATATCCTCGTCGCCGATTTAATTAGAAGTGGACAAATCGCAGCCGGTTCATCGCGTCGCGCGTTTGCTTCGGAAGTGCCGTTAAAGTTATCGGACTAATAGATTTTTATCAAAACCCATTCGATGGAATTCTAATTCGACGATAAAATATCTGCGATGTTTCGACAGGAAAGCGGAACTCTCTTTGGGACGTTGCTGAGGTGGCCACGGTCACTGCAACGGTCTCACGCCAAGTGCTCCGGGCATGAGGTGATGCCGGCCGCGTAACGTCACGCACTTCGCAGTGCGTGTTCGCGCGGTTTAGCAACTACTGTTGCTGTCGGCTAATTAAGGACACGCTCTGTCTGTCGGCAAATGGTTTGGCTCTTAGCGGTAAGAAGCGATCGATTGACTCGAATTCGTCTCGGCTTATATTTTGTAACTCGTTATACAGTCGTTATGAACATATAACTAGTTACAGAATTTCGCTGATGGATCGCCCAAAAAAGAGTTGTATAATTCTGGTTAGGGCACTCATTTCTCTGCGTTTATCTACCAGCTAAATCACGTTTAATCTGACTTGGTCAGAGCCTAGCTCTAGTAGGTTTTTTTTAAACTAGCTCGTGATGAGAAGTTGGATCCCATTTCCTGAATTGATTCCATTTCTTAGATGTTAGACTCGGCAATGGATACCAATTTTTCTCTTATCAGAGGTGCTTGTCACGTCTACCAGCCTCTTCGAATAATTCAATGATACAATACCACTTGTGTCTCACTAGAATTAGTAGTTAGGGCGTACGCCTGAATCAATTTTAAACGTGATTTTGCATAAATCAGAGGTGACGGATTCGATACGATCGATTTCGTCTTCTTTCGTGTGAGACTTAACTCTTGTCCGGCATTCATCGTGTGTTTTGAATGTACTCGTCGACATGTGATATTGATTTCACCGACCAAAATGGAAATCCTATCCATGAAGTTTTTAAACGTGAAATATCGCAAAAGAAGAAAGACGTTGCGCGAAAGATTTTTATAAATAATTAGTCCACGCGCGTTTATAGTTTATTATTCGCGAGTGTTTTATGCGAGTATCCTGTGTGAGAGGATGTCAACCCAATTCTGAGAGGAAGAGGAGATCTGGGAGAGACATCGGGCACTGGCGGAGCAACCTTGCTGTAAATATCATTTTTTGCTTGTGTAAAATCAGTATCTTTTTCCTATTTATTCTTGAGTCGTTTTATTTTACAATAATTTAAAAACGGTAATTAGAAAAAGAATTATTTTAAAATTATTTTTTGAAATTTTATATATACGTATTTTTAAGATCTGCTTTAAAAAATGTATAATTATTTTTATAAATATCTAACTCAATGATGAATTAAAAAGTGCTTATAAAAATTATATATCGAAAATATATTTCGAAAATTGTAATAATTATTTTCAAGACAACGTTTAGTAAATATTTTTTACGGTTATTTTACGTTTAGTAAATATTTTTAAATGTATTGATTGGTTTTTTCTATTCTGTTTAATGAGTCAATTCTAAGCAGAATCATAAGACTCGTTCATGTTCTCATAAAACTTATAAGAACTTATGACTAATATTCTAAGTTTATGCGTATCGTAAGACATACGATTATTTGTAAATATATCTATCTCGATTTCTTATAAATTTTATAGCTAGTAAGAAGCTGTAAAAATATTGTAAAGATATAAGCATTTAAAAATTCTTACAAGTCTTACAGGAATATGTTATGAGCTTTATTCTTAGAATTTAGGCATTAATTTATATTTTATATTTTTTTGTTACAGAATCATCATAGCGACATTGCAGATATAATTCCGCTGTTGCGCATCGAGTTGGTGAGTGATGCACTTGGCATATATTTTTTCTATTTTAAAGAGATTTTTTTTTAAGGTGTATATATGTGTGTGTGTGTGTGTGTGTGTGTGTGTGTGTGTGTGTGTGTGTGTGTGTGTGTGTGTGTGTGTGTGTGTGTGTGTGTGTTTTTGTGTGTGTGTGTGTGTGTGTGT
>Ga0157364_1000504_pt1 | contig 27184 bp, 11 predicted proteins | sample AttsexASBM2_FD_111476 | JGI IMG/M metagenome (GOLD analysis project Ga0157364, IMG submission 111476) | Fungus gardens microbial communities from leaf cutter ant in Ribeirão Preto, State of São Paulo, Brazil - Atta sexdens ASBM2 | ecosystem: Host-associated > Fungi > Mycelium > Unclassified ... | reverse complement strand
TTTCTTCAGATGAAACGCGAAGTGGATGGAAAATCGAATATGCTCTTTTGTTATTGCCATCGTGAACACTACTGATTTTTGAGATTATGTGCATCAAACGTCAAACCATATGGCATTTTAGAAAGCCAAATGTTAACGCTTTAAAACCACCAAAAAGGCGGGAAGATATATAAAATTTAAATTGTTATTTCGGTTGTATCAAATCTAAAGCTCAGAACTTTTTTGTACACCTAATATATATTTTTTATCTTTGTTGCACTCTCCTTAATAAAAATTATTATTATTATATAACATAAACATATATAATTATACGCGTAACAAACATTAATGTACTCTAAAACACAATAACACTCTAAAAAATATCGATATTAACATTCTTGATATGGTTTCGAACTTCTGGTGTTTATATCAATATCATCATAGTATGGATTTAAAATCCATGGTGTTAAATCCACATTATATTGGTATTAATGTTGGCACCAAAACAGTGAGCATTATATAAATATCGCTATTTTTTAGAGCGTATATATCTAACTTTAAGTAACAGTATTATATTAGGATATTAATTTGGTTCATTCAATGAAATTTATGCAATTTTATTGAATGTTCAATCTTCTACGCATACTTTTTACACGTACATTCTCTATCATTGAAGTAGATACCATAAATTAAAGCAGATTCGTTATACAATTATTTATTTTTAAGCTCGAAATATCTCGAGAAAGAAGATTAAATAAATTTGCCTGTTGCTCGCTTTTCGAATTGGTTCTCAGTATCTGGTACATCCAAGCTTCGAACGCGATAAATTCAGTTCGCGCGGAAAAGTACGACCGGCATTAATCAACGACGGCGAGTACCGAGTGTTAAAAGCCGTCCGAGAGGGTTAATACCTCCGTCCTTCTCTCGCGATCAAAGAAATATTGCTCGATATTGCGTGGCAAGGCAAGGCGAGGCAAGACGAGACGGCACAGGGTGAGAGCGCGCGGTCCTCTTGATCGTCGATCAAATCGATCCCTGCCGTAAATCGTCCAGGATCGATCCGAGGAACGAGAGGGCGTGCCGGCGAAAGAGTTGCTCCGCTTCTCCGCCCGGTATCGCACGGGCACCGCGATTCGTTCCGGTGAGGATCGCGGAAGATCCGCGCCCAAGATCGCTCCTTAATCTGATGTAAAGGTACTTCTTTCCCGAGACCCGCCCGTCGGTCTGTCGATCCGTCCATATAAGATCTCGTCGATAACATTTCCTACGCGCCTAATCCCACCGTGTCGAGATGGTATCTCGTTCCCGAGATCACCCTCTCTTTGCTGCTTGCAGCTTCCTCGAAGGTGGCTGATGTCTCAGAGTGGAGATTCCGATCCTTCGATCAGTCGTGATTACCTTACGGAAGGTTGTAGTTCACACTGTCACGATACTCATTTTTACGAGGACTCATTTGTATATATACTCTTCGCGTGGCAGCCGGTCTTCCGAAAGAGTGAATCCTTTTAATCTCTTGATGTTTATTTAAAAATGTGTCTTGATAGGATAAACTTTTATCTTAAAATATCTATTTTTACGTTTGACAGCGTCACTTAAATTTTTACGCTTATGGATTCATATAGACTGTTTCTAAATATGATTGATGTTTCGCCATATAAAAGGTACATCTCGTATTTCAAAACGATTTTATCACGCGACTTGAATCGAATAAATAAGTTTAAAAGGGAAAGGAAATTAACATGAACTTAGGTAGACTAATGATTTCAAAGAAGCGATGCCTCCGTTCAGATAGCTAGAAAAGAGAACGTGACTTCGTATATATTTGAATCGATTATTTCAAGGAGAGTGTATAAGCTTACTTTAGGAATGAAAAGGAAAGAAAGAAAGTACTTAATTGCTTTTATATTCAATAGAATTGAATTATAATTGAATTATTAGTACATTCTTCCTCCTTGATGATTGAATAAGTCAAAACTTTGCCGACGTTTAACCAAAAATAAAATTAACATTCCACAATAATCGTTGAACTAAATTTTATTTCCAAAAATCAACGAAGATTAGAATTAGTTAATTGGAGTGATTTTCCTTTAAAATTTTTCGAAATTTTAGCTACGATAAAAAAAAATCACAAAGATAATGAGCTAAGATTATAGACGCTAGATTAAACGACGCCAATAAAGTCCACTTCAAGCTCTCAATCAGAAAATGATTTTCTTTTTTACAGACAAGTTTTGTTCGAAAATTTTATTCTATGTATCACCATGTGAAGTCAGTATTTATATCTCTTTTTATTCTTATTCTATGCGCGATCTATGATCCAGATTGAGTCCGCAGCTGCTTATTCAGGTCTTTCAGGTATCTCTCGCTTCTTATTGTAAAAATATACGCAAGGTGACCTCTCTCCATATATCTACATATATTCAGATGCTATCATCCTCTTCTCCATTCGGTCGCTTTTTCACAAGAAGAAAAGATTTTCAATAAGCATTCTTAATTATACTCGAAAAGCATTCAATCGTGGAAATAAGAGTCAAATCTTATTTCATTATTAAGTTTTGAAGGTTTGTATAAATGTTATAATTAGCAGCTTAAATTTGTAGAATCAGTTCAATTCACCAGCTTATGAAGATTTAAATTTTTTACAAAATGCTTTTATTCACGTTCGAACGTTTACAAACATTCTTTATCGAGTATCTTTTGTCTTTCATCTATTATCTTTTTTTTGCAAATAAATTAATGTTATTATAAATGTAAAACTTATCTGCCAAAACTAATGAACAAATCGTTGCAAACCTAATGAACAAGTGTTCTTTATGAATTTGACTTGCAGTGATCTAAACTTTTCGACTACCCCGTAAACAGACGCTCCCACGAAATACCGCCTCAATCGACTGACCGTCGATACAAGCAGAAAGAGTTAAAAAAAAAAACGGAGCTGAAGCGATTTCGATTCCTAAGCCCTGCCGACAGTACCAAACATGTTATTTTCTCGTTCACGGTACCCCGATATCCGATCGACCAGCCGGCCCCGATTGGTCCCTCTTGCATTTTAACCCGTCCCACCGCATCCAAGAAGCCATCCAATCACCGCGCCAGCTGATAACAGAGGCCATAATTAACGCGATTTGTTAATGAGCGCCGGGACAGTCGACGACGACTGAATGAAAACTGCGCGGACGAATTTAGTTGCCGCTCGACTAGATTTTGGATCGGTAGTCGTGAGAGATCGATACGAGATCTTTCTGTTCATTCTGTTATTCGGCACACATATATATATATATATATATAAAAACCGGAAGTGATTGCGCGTTTGGAATAGAAAATCCGGATAAGAAATCCGAAAGACGATTTACGAAATGATCAACTCACAGACAGTGATTGAGTGCAAGTCGCATTAAAACATGAAACAAATAATTTTTTATTCTTAATCTTGATAATAGAAGATTAACTTAAAATCACATAATCGGTAGGATGCTTATCGAAATGTCAACGCTCGATAGAAGACATTTGTAAATTGTAAATGAATTCAAGAACAACGCGTGACAGATATTTAGTGATTCTGAATCTGAAAAATATCAGCTGAAAATAAAAGTGAAATAGAAATTCGTTGAAATTTTCCTGATGAAGTGCTCGCAGAATTTCAATAACGTAATGTTTCGATAATCTAGTATATAATAAGAATTACAAGAGTTTGGATAAAAAGATTCACATTCCTGCATTAAACGTACATCGAGTGCGCTTTATCTATTTTAGCTATATTTATACAAGATATATAATCTAATTTATATATCTTTAAAGATACTATTCTATCGCGTTTGAGCGCAATAATTTCTCACGGATATATTGGATAGATTTCATTAGAAGAAAATCAACTAAAAAAAAGTAAGGTAAGTTGCTGCTACACAGTGCTAGAATGAGATATGTAAATTATTTATGTCGCGATAATAATTTTAATAAATTATCTATATTTAATCTCGGTTCGATAAATTCATAATCTGTTGTGATCATTTTCGTCTTTTATTTGTATACCTAATATATTATAACTTATTATATTATAACTTATTAAGTTTCAACATAATTCATGTGATAATCATGTGATAATAACACGTACAAACAACGTGTCGCAATATGTCTGGATGCGATATCGCATCACGAGAAATTGATATATAATAATGTCGCGACATGAAAACTCACGCCTGAGTGGTTTTCCATGAATAATATTCATAACATCAAACAATTATATCAAATGCAAGAATCACGCGATAGTGTCGGTTTCTTGCGAATTATGCGTCAGCATAGCCGCAGCCTCCACGTGACTGTCCGCAATCGAGCTGGTTCATTTCATTATTATATGAACAGCTGCTTGTGATACAACTAATTACACATAGTTATTTCTCCTGCTGCGCGCACTAATTACGTAGATGAGAGTATTTCGTAATGTCCCGCGTACTTTTACGTTCGTTCAGCATGCCATTCTTAATTTCGCTAACTACACGTTTAAGTGTAGTATCAAACATTGCTTTTTCGACGTGGTAGTCACTAGAAAGATAATTGTCGCGCAACCAAAGTTTGCACATTCTAAAATAAAAACATCCTTTTGAGATTGAGAAATTTATCTAAAACAGCAAATCCTTTGTTAATCTTGCAGCAAAAAGAGAAACTATTATCAAGATATTTCTTCTTTTTTTAGAAAATTCTACGTTCTTATTTACTGCCAATTTACAAAGAAATTATATTGTAGCTAAATACAGATTTAAAAATAATTTTGTTGGACCATCAAAATAAAATGCAAATTACGTAAAAATCTCAAGCATGCTTAAACAATGTTCTTGATATTCTAGCAACTAATTTAAGCGTCCTAATAATTATTTTGATTTTCCAACAATATTATTTTCAAATCTGTATCTAGCTAAATTTTTAAATACTTCTACATAACCGTTTTTCCCGTGTATATAGCAAAATTTTGAGCGTTTTGTTTTAAACGATTTTATAATTTCTTTATAATTGCTTTTCAAAATATGTCATGAAAAGTATCTAGAAAGTAAGAATCGAGTTACAATGCTAATGAGGGACTGAAGCTTTGCATAAATCTCTAAAAGTTCTAATTACTCCGTTGCTACTCGGCCTGGAATAGATGGAAGATTTTCACGCGGCGTACATCGCTTTTGGAACGAATCGCAACATAAAATTGCTCCTAGCGAGCAAGCAGGAGTGGTATGCATCGCATGTCGCATGCCATATAATTAAGCCGCGATATTTCCACCGAATACAAAACATGTAATTATCTCATCTGGATTATAGTACCGTGCTCCCTAATACCGAAACCTACGTACATTGTATGCGGTTCGCGGGTAAGATACCGCCGGGCTAGTTCGCTGCAATTTTCCGTTTCTTCGTTTCTAGAGCGGCGCGGAGAAAACATGAGATATAATTACGGATGTTACGGAAACAGCCATTGAAGTTGAGTTAACTGCTAATGTCGCGAATGCAAAGTGCATAAGAAATTATTAGAATTTATTTTATATACGCATGAAATCGCACATTTGTTAATTAATCCTCTTATTTATTTTATTTATTATTTATTTCATTTTTATTTTTTTTTAATTATACCAGTTTATATCTGCTCGCAATATCTTATAAAAAAATCTCTGATATACATATAATAATATAATAATAATCAAAAATGTTGCAGCGCGTTGTGACTAAAGAAATAATAGATTTATTTATTCAGTAATCAAAAAAGATTTTTTGAAACATTCCAACAACATTACAGCAATGTTGCTGCAATATTGTTGGAATGTTTCAAGATGTTTCTTATTTACAACGTTTACGATATCAAATTTCAGCAGAAATTTTGTTAAGAATCAGGAACTTAACATTTTTCTTGTATTATAATTAAGCTCGCACATCAATAATGACAAAAAATTAAAAATTATTATGGAAAAGAAATATGAGTGACTCGCGTGGCTTTTGCCATCGTACGTATTTCTGCATGTTCGTAAAAGCAGCTGCACAACACGCGGCTCGGGGGAATCTATTTTAGTCCTTGCTACGAATCATGCCGCACACGAGGACATTGCAACGAGTTTTTTGCGAAAACCTCATATTTCTCGCGGCGTTCCTTTCGTTCTGCGAGCGCCGCCGACATAATTGGCGATTATTCTGTATTTAAACGCATGGCGCGCACTTTTCGCAGAGCCTGTCTCGTTATTTTTAAATAAAAGAGAACCCGTTTTTCGTCGCGTCATCATTCCAAACTTCCACGATCCACGATCAAAGGAAGATTGATGACAATCAATCACCAATGCTTTAATCAATGATTTTTTTTATTAATAGCGCTATCTATATTTAGCGCTATCTTAATATATTGCAAGAAGACAAGGAGAAAGTACACGATTAAAGTTTTTAAAGAGATACTCTTATTCAATGTTTATTACTGTTCAATAATTGGATTGTTTTTTGTCGAAGATTTTTTATTTTTTAAATTTAAATCTATTAAATTAATCGATATTACAATTAACTCTTTATAAGTGCACATATTTTTACTTATTTCGTAAACACATTGAATTTTTGTCAGGTCAAAGTTTTTTTATTGTTCTAGGCTTTTAAAAAATCTAGAGAAATTCAAAATAACTTTTCAACATTCCTATTACTCGATAAGGTGAATTAGTGTTTTATTATTGACTTCAATGCTATACTTATAACTGATGTAATCAACGAATATTGACTGTTTTTTAGTAACAATACATTGATTCACTTTTATAGATTATAATTTCTGCAGATTGAAATGCATTTCAATCTACAGAAAATCAAAACTTTTAAAAGTGAATTTCACTGATGATTATATCGTAGTTATAATTATAACATTAAAGTTATTGATTCATTTTTAGAGAGTACATTGCCAAATATTTATTCAACTCAAATGTTAAAACGTTAGCGTTTCTTTAATAAAAATTTGTACCAAGAAATTTGAGTGAATTTTGCCTGAGTCAAAAAAGACCTCGTGTCTACAAAGGATAAGTAATGTCAGCGTTACGATATCGGGTTAACTGTTTATAACATAATATAGATAACAAAGTTCTCCGTTGGCAATGTGAAATTTTCGCCTTTCATCCGCAATCTGTTTTGAACTTCAACACAAATTTTTATATTATTCCAAACTGTATAAAAATCCGAAAAAATTCTTATATACTTTGAATGCTTTAATATCAAGTTTTTACTTTTATCATAAAAGTTGTATTTTATTTATTTTTATACAGATTTAAATTTATCTACCCAAATCCACAATAAAAAAAAATCGACTATGTACTTCAAGTTCATTTGTCAATCTCAAATTAATTTGAGCTTAATTAATAAATTTTAAGCAATTTATTTAAACTAACGGTATTTAAATCAAATAATTAAGGAAAGGCCCAATATATAAAGTTGAGGTTAAATATTTGGTGTGTAATAATATTTTTAAATATTGATTCTAAATCTACATCTCTCAATTATATAAACTACATCGCTCATTGTCAGACTTGAAACACAATCATAAATTGAAATTAAAATAATATCACAATCAAATTAATCGTCGATAATAATAACATTACCATTAAAACTGTTAAACACTAAAGAACTTATTGGAAACAAAAAGCTTACTGAAATGTGTATTTAGAATTTATATTAAAAAATATTAGGTATCAAAAATCTTGCCTCAACCTTTGGCCCTTTTCTTACTTATGTGACTTATTCATGTAACTGTCTAGATTATATTACTGCTAACGGTTTAGTGTTGCGATTATTAATATATAGGTAACACCATTAATATATTGGTAAAATGCTCGCGGAACTGACAATACAACTTCGAAATTCATCGTTATTCTAACTAACTTTGTCATACAATACCCAGCCCTGATCATGCGTGCGAGATATATCTGAGAACTTTATTGTTAAGATCGAAAGACGATGATTCTCTTCCACACGAATTTATACTTGATAAGCCAATCACGCACGACGTTTAATGCCCGTCTGTTGCATACATGAAAAGAACGGTTTTATTAAAGTATCTAAAATTTTAGTTAAATACAGATGAAAATAATTTTGTTTAGAACATCAAAATAATTATGTAGGATACTTATAAACTGGTTGTTAGAATAAAACTTTTTGCAGTATTATTATCAATGCTTAACATTCTATATAATTATTTTGATAATCTAATAAAATAATTTTCTTATTTTCGGATCTATATCAAGCTAAATTTTCATACTTTAACAAAACCGTTCTTTTGGTGTGATAACTACTTTGCTTACAATTGCCGAAAATTAATGTTAATTTATTTTATTTTATTTTATTGTGTATATTATAATAGAATTACATTTATATTTATATTGAAAGATATAGAAATAACCAAATACACAAAAGATGAGGCATCAGCAACGAACTACTGTTAAGCTTACCAAGCGATTTTAACAGTAGATAGATAGATAGTTTGAAGTATGACAAGATAATATATGATATATGACAGAGCTTACATATCGAGTATTTTCAATATAATGCGAAAACATAAAACAAAATATTCATAACAATAAGATTGCAAAAAGAAAGAGAACAAGTCGCAATTAATTATAATTTAATAATGAAAAATGAGCTATCCTGTTGCGAAAAGAAGATATGGAGGAGGAAAAGCGAATAGAGCAAAGTAGTATATTACGATACTAGGTGGATATGTAGAAGAATAAAACTCTGAATTTGGCGGAGCGATAGAAATGAAAGAGGATAAGGAATTACTAAGGTAGTAACGTGTATTTGGAATGAAACCGGCATGGAAATTAAAGTATAGTGAATAAGATTATGTAGGTAAACAGAAGTATTAGAGCGGAGAAGACGATAAACAAGACAACATAAATAGAGAATAAAACGTTATTGAATTTTTAATCATCCAGAACTTTGATATCTATAATGGAGAAATGTGTAAATTATATTTACGGATATTATTAAAAAAAAACGGAGACAGGAATTCTGTATACGCTAGAATACGTTGAATTATGTTGAGTTAAAGCCGGAATATAAACTATATACAGCGTAATCGAATAAGAAAATTACAAGGAGTTGCGATATAAGGAGTTTCTGTGAGATTGAAAGGATGTGATGAAAGGGATATAGGAGGTGAAGGGGTAAGAAAGCCGACATTTGGTAATGATATGATCATTAAGTAACCACGAAGAATCAAAATAGCTCGAGTATTTTTATAGTTAATGATCCACTCATTGTGATTTATGACACGTGCCAGTTATTTTGCAAATATAATTTATAAAGAGATGCATGTCCCGCAAGCAGCGAAAACTCGTTGCGATCTCAGAAGACTTTCGATTAACCTTAACTTTTGAAGAGTATATACAATTTAGTGATATAAATATTACAATTTGAAATGTATCGCTAATGATTCATCGTAAAAAATCAAGTTACGCTTATATTCTAAACGTTATATTAACATTTTTTTACAACAAAATAATGAGGAACATATTATTAAATCCTTTAATAATATGTAGGGACAACTTAGAGGAATTCAGTAGAGAGTGTGAGATACATTTTTCAAACATGTCATCTTTTCCATTTGCTCGTCAGATACATTTTTCAACGCACTTCCTGAATAAATTTGGACTTTGTCTTCGATAAAAAAATCTCACACGTCTATTTTTAATTTAAAATCACGTGAGTCGACAGAGAATAAGATGGAAATCAACAACTAATCAGCAAGCAATGGCCGTTACTTGCACAAATTATTAATTGTTCGCGAACGTATTGTTTTACAGAATTAATTTCAAACATGCATGTGCACAGCACCTTTTAGTGATAAGATGTTCATTATTTTTGATTTCGCTATAACCGCTTTTCCTTTCACTTTCGCAGGATGGTGCTGGTGGTGGGCGGGGTGGTCCTACAGGAAGAGATTCCTGCGGACAGCAGGTCTTTGTATGCGGCTCATCCGGTATACCGTGAGAGCGCAGCTCAGCTGCACTCGATGCCGGCGAAACTTGTGGGTCCGGTGGGCCTCCTCTACGTTCAACAACGAGAAATGGCTGCGACGCTACCGCACGACAGTAAGTACAATGCATCTCGATGTGTCATGTCAAACTGGGTCTAAGGAAACGAGCATAAACAAACACGAACGAACAACTGCTTCAATGAATGCGAATAGCGGTGCGGAGATTCGTGCTTGTTCGCGCGTTTATGCTTTTTTTTTATTAAGTAGTGCAGTGAATCAAACTACTTTATAATTTCACAGTGTTTATCCGGCTGACCGTCTGCAAGATTTCTCAGAAACGGCTTAACTTTTTCAAATTCTGTATTTGGCAATAGATATCTAAGGACCTTACCGAGTTAATTTAGTTGATCGTAATAAGGAATAGTAGACAGAAATTTCGCTCAGGTTCACCCAGGTATCATTTTATCTTTGTTCAACATTTGGTAAATAATAAGAACAAATATTTGGGAGCATCCCAAATATTTAATGTGTAGTTTTTGAACCAAGGCGGTCAAAGTCAATTTTAGCAAAGTTTTTCCAATCGTAGATATAGGATTTTTGCTGCACTACCAATACTACATATACAATAGTTATATCCGTTGCAAAGAATTTATTTTTAAATTAAATCATATCTTACTTTCACTTTTTTCCTCAAATTACATTTTCGCTCGCAAGAACACACATACATATACTACACATTATATATAATATATAAATGTGAATATCCATTGTATATTGAGGCTTGATTTTACTAGACCTAAATGATCAAATGTGAATCATTCCTGCGGGAAAAAGAAGCTTTTTGAAAAATTATAATCTCTCGCGGTATCTAATGGAGAGAATATGTTTTTGATGCAATAGCCACACGATTTCCATGTTATCTTGTAAGAAGATATCAAATGTTACCGGCTACTTTTAACACGATATCACGGAATTGACGCAATCCGTCAATCTACCAGATGTGATTACGCTTAATTACGAGAATAAAAAAAACAACCGCGCGAGCGATAAATCAACCGAGGAACCGAGCATTATTTTGCACTTTATCGAGCAACTGTTTATAATGTAAAATTACAGTCCAATTTTTCAGATGGTGTAACTTTCAAAAATAACCGAGATTCGTTATTATATACTGCAATAACAACGGTACAGTAAATCTTGTAACGAAGCATATCTTTCTCCACATATTTCATTAAATCTGGATGAATCTGGTAATGTTTCGCAATAAGCAATTTTCTTATCTTTTTCTCGGAATATATAATAAATCTTTATCAGTAATCTTTATCAGCAAATAAAGTTATCGCTTAAAAAAGTACTGTTACTCTTGTAACATAGTGTAATGTGTAACGTAATATCTTAACGTATGTTATATCGATGAATTTTGTGAATATAGCTCGTATTTCTCTTTAAAACAATTATCTTTTAATTTTACCATTTTTGCGACGCATGCGACGCACAGTACAATAAACATTTGAGGAAAGATGAAAACAAGATATGACAATGTAAGAATAAAAACACGTGAGTAAGAACATTATTTCTCTTGTAAACACGACTGAGATCTTAATATTTTTTTTTTATAATTGGCAGAGTTTATATTTGAAATGCGAAAATTCTTATATAATTGTGGAAAGTTCTTGCCGTATGGACAAATGAACTTAACAATCTGCTGCCTTTCGAAGTGCTATATTCGCTCGAACATGTGTAGACCGAATCGATTGAATGTATGTAATATATTGCCATACCGATTATTCTTTTTTCCCTTCACAGAGAACGTGAGCATCCTCGGTTCGGACGACATGACCACATGCATAATCGTTGTCGTTAGGCATTCCGGTGAGTATATTTGAAAGTACAATCGTGCTCATTATAAAATAGCTGCTGGTTGCATATAAATGATTGCTTACTGCACAACAATGAAAAGAAAAAGAGGTCGGAATAACGTAATGACGAAGCGCGATTGCTTGATTGGTATCGCGTTGAAAAATATTTAATACGAAACTCATAGAACTTTGCAATATAATAATCGATCTTTCTTTTAACATATACGTCAGATTCTCAAATTGAAGTTGATTTCTTTAAAAAAGAGAGAAATACGTGAAAAGTCTTTTTGTTGAAAGATTTTTATCCTGTAAATTAAAGAGTTTTGATGAAAGTATTAAATTATTTAATTAAATATCAGGAATCTAATTGACGCAAAGGTTTTCATTTTTATTATAATTTTGAAATTATTACTATCTTGATATTTTACAATTGGAGAAAAATGAACTTTAAGAATGTGTATAATCAGGTGTATAATCTCTGCAAAAAATAACTAAAATTGGAAATTTATATTTTTGGTATAAAAATGAAGATGTATATGTTGTAAGATACATATGAAACAATTTAATAAGATTAATATTTATATTCAACATTACAATTTTACAGATTAAATGAAGAAAATTTTCTCTTTTTATTTTAATTATTTTTTAAAAACATATATCATTTTTGATTCAGATTCTAAATCAGTATTAAATTTTTTGTATTACTTTTAAATACAATATAGAAAAATCTATATTTTTTTACAATTTCATGATTTTGTTAAAAATACGTATAATACCTTAAATTAATTTAAGTTAAAAAAACCGAAACTCCAAAATGTCAATGAAATTATAAATATCTCGTTTAGAAGCCATTTTACGAGAAAATTACAAAAGATTTTCGCACTTACTTAAAGAGAGAAAAAAGACACAAAATTCAATTGCAATCTGTCTTGGACCTGGAATAAATTAGTCGAGGGGCTAATGGAATCACAAAAACTTGTGAAAAATGTCAAAAAATATCGCTAAACGAGAAATATGACATCCGTGATTATCCTTGAACCTTTCGTTATATTGCTTTTTATTTTTATTGTCCAGACACACACTTTCGTTCGAACGAGAATCATTGACTCCTCATCATGATATAACGTCTAACATAATGCACAAAATGTGAAACGCTTCTTTCGAAAAGACGAGCCGCTTAATAGAACCAGTTCTGTCATTCGAGGGGAAAAGTGCTGATTCAAGTTACGCTTCACATCCATATCATTTAAATGCCTTAGTAATCTTACGATATCAAGTTTAAAGAGCTTCGGAGAAATAATTGCAAATAAGAATACTATATCTAATCTCATGTGCTCTCGTGGACGTTACAAATTATTAAATTTACAATTTATTAAAATTGTTGTACGACTATTTTTTAACAAGCATGTTTTATCAATTCGATATTTATATAACTGATATTACATACGAATTATACAAATTTCAATGTTTTTTCGAATGATAATGGATTTCATATCGCACAAAGGAGCCTATTATATTATACCATATTCTCAAGGAAACTATCGGATAAGTTCTCCTTAGCTTTCTCCTGCTGAGGCGACAGTGTATCGCAAGTTGGGTGTCTCCGATCGTCTTAAGGTTGCGCGTGAATAATGGCCGAGGTAGAAAGCGACTGCGAAAGTACGTAATTAAATAACAGTTCGCGATATAAAAATCCTTTTGTCGCGAGTTCTGTCCCGTCCATTCATCGTTGCTTTGTGTCACACAACAGAATTAGATAATGTTCAAAACTAATTATATTATAATATTGTTAAAATTAATTATTATCGCCTTTGTTTTTCAATTAGTATAGACAAGGCATTTCATAATTGTATCTTTAAAATCTTAAAAATCTCTCTCGCAAGAATATTCACATGTTTCCTAACATTATTTTCTGTTCCACTTCATTTTTATTATTAAAACGAATGCATCTAACGAATTATAATCAATCGCGATCCCGGATCTATATTAAATCATTTCAATGCACAACATGAGTTTCTCGATCTCCGATAATGATGAAAAGATCGACATGTTACCGGTTATTTGCTGCAATTTTTATGCTACAATAATTACTGTTTTGATAGTTACATTTAAATGCTCAAAAATTAATTTCTCTTTTAATCGATTCTTTTCGTAGCAAGTGGTCACAAAAAGATAATAGCATGCAAGCGATAATTCATTTAGCCATTTTGATATTTCTTTCAATCTTTTCAATAGTGATAAATACCATTAAATTCACTGATCAATAATATAAATAATAGTAATGTAAAATAATAATTGAACAACACAATCAAAAGTTCATTTGGTGTTGCTTTGAGACTAATTCGCAGAACATTTGTTACGCTTTATTTTTTTATATGATAACATAATAATAAAATAATTATTTTTTTATATTATACTTAATAATATAATAAATATCTCTTCTCTTTAATAATTGAAAGGATTTTGAATGTTATATTTTTAAATGATGGATTTCAGGTTCGGGCGCCGCCGCTCTGGCGCACCTTGACGGCTCCGGAACGGAAGATGCTGCGGCGGCAATGATCCAGAGGGTAACGGAACTTGCCCTCGGATATCCCGAAGGTCGTCTGGAATTGCAGTTGGTTGGCGGTTATTCCGATCCGAGAAACTATTCTGAAGAATTATTTTACAATATACTTTGTACGTAACATACTTTTGTATATATATTTTTGATTTGCGGTACTCCTGTTATTGAGAAGAAACGTTCATGGATATTTTCCATTTAGTCGACACAAATATCATTTCTGTCTTTTCTGGCATTCCAATAAGTAACAAAGATAGAACGATATTTGTATCATCAAACAGGAAACACTTTCGGAGAGTCCTATTTTTACTTGCATTTAAATCAGCAGAAATAATTATATCTGTATACTCCATTATGTTTATGTCCTTATTCTTGTCTTTATTCGTAATAATGAGTTAAATTTACTCGCTTTGAAATAGATAAAAAATTTAAAAAAGTAAATTAAATGGAACTCTTTAAAAAAGAAAAAATATACGCCAAGTGCATAAAAAAGGTATCGAATATTACTTTTTAATAAAAAAAGGGATATGAAATAAATGCAATTAGCCAAGTATTTCATAACGCAAGACACACAAGATAGATTAATAGAAAAATTTTTAGAAAACATAATATCATGCCCAGCATCATCGTCGTCGTCCAGCGTTGCGAATTTAACAATGGCACAAACATATACGCAATGACATTTACATCTTAAACGGCCCATTTTATATTTTTATGCACTTGGCGTTGCGACATTACCGCGTTGCTTGATAGAACTGAACTTTTACGATATCATATTTTTGAAAGAATTTAATCAAGATTGATCGAAGGAGATTAATGCTAAGTTTTACTCGAGAAATGACATTAAATTACACAGAAACTCCGACATTTTTCAAGCAATTGTGAAATTGAATAATATTAAAATAAAACGAAATTTCTTCCTTCGATTTCGTCTAAATATTAATCGGACTAATTCTTCTAGCTGCATTTCACAAGCAACCAGTGGAAATTGATCTAACATTGTGCTGCGTGGGTGAGCTGAATACCACCGTGAGAGGTGGGATTCATTGGCCGTTGATCTACGGTATCGGACTAAACGTGAAGACAGGCGAAATCTTTCCCGCGACTTTTCCTGACAAAGGTCCAGATCAGGCACTAAGGTGTGCCAGACAATTGACCGGGGGTCAGCAGGTGCGTGTACGCAACGTTTGCATTAGTAACACTATTTCAATTCAACGAATGATCATGATTTACACTTAAAACAAAAAAAATTACAATTTAATCTTACAGTCTATAAATAAATATAAAATAGTGGATGTTAAGTCAAAATCGACCAATGAGATTAAATATACTAAATGACGTTTTTCACTTATGTGTGATAAAATATTGAGTATTAATATTAAATAAATATTAAATAAATTAATATTAAATAAAATATTATTAATCGATTAAGTACGATATAAAATTTTATTTAGTGTATTCTTTCGAAATTGAATTGTATATTCTGTCTTTATATACAGGTTTTGGATATATACGATTGCGCTCTGGGGTTACTTAGAATCGGACCGTTTAACTACGACCCTTTGCGTGGCGTGGATCTCTGGTTGGCACAAACTGATCAGTTCATCCTACAACATCTGTCCACATCACCGGAAGTGGAACAACCACATTTCGTATCGCAGGTAATTCTGTTTGAAACACTATACGACATTGTTTTTTATCGTTAATTATCGTTAATTCCTCGAGAGTAGAAAGCATTAGACGAAATCCTGCAATTGTACTGTGTTTCCCATGCACTGTTAAGCAGTGACGAAATTTCTGTTTCAGGTGCGAGCAACGCTCAAGTATATCCAAGACAATCAATTTCCGGCCGTCACCGTCTTCCGAGATAACAGACCTCATTACTACCGTCGGGACGAAACCACTGGTGTCTGGCAACCGATGCGATACTAAAGTGTTTAACAAGCCACAGATTCGGTTAGGGCTTGCGTGATGGTTGTTCGAAAAATTTTCGAACGACACGAAGTATAATAATAAATTCGCGAATCGACGAAGCGTATGGAGTAGGACGATCAAACCATAAGAATATAAATTAATTAGTCGAGTTTGATACTGCGTCTTCTGAAGATCGCGGTGTCTTAGCCAGAGTTGTTTAAGCCCTAATGCATCCGTTTGAAAAAATTGATTAGCATTTGTGAGCAAATTGCGGAAGTCGGCGTGCAATAATTGCAGCCCTCGTTGGCCGGCAATTATCTGTGATCGTCGAGAAAAAGATGTCCGATTGGGAGGAAGCTGTAGGATCGAACACCGATCGAAGCGGTTATAACCGGCATGTTGATCGATGCTTTAAGGCCTGCTCACACTGGAAGACGTCTCGCGAGCCGTATATAAAGCCAAGGTGCGAATTTGAATACGCATTACCGAATGTGATTTGTAATATTTGCAAATAAAGTTATTAGACAATAGTTTACTGTTATCGAGTAAAGAGTAAATTATGAAGCAAAATAAAATAAAAATAATTTTTTGACAAACCATTTTCCGAAGATGTTAATATGCATTATTCTGCATTAAGATGCAGATAATGCATATTTTACTTTGCATACGTTTTATATATATATTCAATCTTATTAATAACATTCTTTTCTAAATAATATAATAAGAAATTTTTCCCGTATGCCGAAAATGTTCGCTGAAAATTTTCGATGATTTTATCGAAATTGTTTTATATAAATTTTTATAAAGCAAGTTTAGATTTAATTTGATCTTTAATTAAACAGGAGATGTAAAAAGACGACTAATAGAATTAAGAATCATATTGCAGATTAGATAATTCATCCCTTTTCAGACTTAATTTCAGACAGACAAAGGCAAGATATTATTGATCTTTAATTACAGATTTTCTTAATTACTTGCGAGCTATCATCAGAAATTCCAGACATTTTTTGCTTGCTAGAAAACTTTTCTTTTATGACTTAAAAAAGGATATATGATTTTTGGAAAATCCTATAAAAAAAAAAGGATTTTATAAAATTCGTATAAACATTTTTTTCTTTTCTATTGCACACACACATATACGTATACACGCGGGCATTTTTTTTATTTTTTAAAAATAGTAATATGTATGCATTCGTATTACGTAACGTGCAGCGCATGACAACTTCAGTTGTGAATAGGCCTATACGTGCTGAATATATTGGCATTGTTGAATTTATCTTTCTGTTAGATACTTATATTGCGTGGAGGACGTTATAAGGTGTTATTAGTTGTACGCGATCATTATTTCACCGTTGAACGTTCACTCTGTATTAACTTCCTTCGTTGCCAGAGCGAGAAAATAATGACACTCTCATCGCGCATTTAGTTAAATGTAACATTTTTACGTCACACGTGCAATCGTCCTATCGGATAACTCGATAGTAAAGAATCCCGTTTAGTGCTAAAACGCGCGATTAAAGACAGGATGAAACGTACACGCGTGGGGAGAGTTTGACTTTTTTCGCTTTCTCTTCATTTCTTTCAGTCGAATTTGCGAAAGTTTAAGCAACGATTGATTCCGTACTTGCCATAATAAAAGGAAGAAAGTTAGACGAAAAATAGAGGCGAAGTAGAAATGATATATATAATATTTTCAGGGTTGTGCCCGAGTCTTTCGGGTGAGGGAAAGTTCCTTTGCCTCGATGCAGTTAGTTCCATAAGGAAAAGGCGAATCCCTTTAAAAATTCATGCGCAGATTAGTGATAATGTTCGAATGAACTGTTCATGTCCCACGGAAATTTTATCGTATTGTGCGTATTATATACATATGTCGAAAAATGCGGAGAAATCTCTTCCAACTCTTTGAAAGCGAACGCGTTGAATCATTTATGTAGGATAGATGTTCAAGGTAAAACGTTTCCTGTTGTGTCATCGAAATGAGAGCGAAATCGATTGCGAAATTGTCGAGATTAATACATAAAAAAACGCATAGAATGGGACGATTCGATCACTTTGAAGATCGTACGAATGTCCTATATAGATTTTCCTATTTGTTGTTAGAAAGTAGGGCGTGCGATCGCAATTGAAGAATCAAAATGATGAGGCCTTCCCTTACCTGTGGATTCATCGATTAAGTCGAAAGGTAATCGCTCTCTGGCATTCGAGAACACAGCTCTATGACGAAACTGATCAAAAAGTTTCATATCTCGATACTCGAATACAATTTTCATGAAAGAATTCACTCAATAATTCAACATTATATATGTTGACCGTTCTCTCTTTTGAGATAAATATATGATGAAGAAAAACTATTTTTTAATTTTTCAAAAATTTCTTTTAAAGCTATGGTCTCGAAACCGTGGAGTAATAAAGGAAGGATGCGTTCACAATTTTCCATTGTTCTAGTGATACATAAGCTAATTGAGGTTGATATTATAATAATAACGATGATGATGAATTATCATAATGATACTGCTGATGATAATGATATTTCCTAGAAATCGAAGAGATATATTTTTACTATATTATGTAAAAAAAAATGAAGAGCGAATGCACTCGTGACGAGGCTCTCAGGATCGAATTTGCGATCTGCTTTCCCTTCCCGTTCGAACTACGTGAATAAAAGTATGGCGGGTGGTTTGCCACTTTGTTGCTTTTGCCAGGAAAATATACGGCTTTTCTTGCTTGTGTCACGAAAACTTCCCGGTGCAGCAATACAAGTTACACATATATTTGATTTTTCTTTTAAGTTCACCATATTATTCTTCCTTTTCCTGCTCGAATCTTTTCATTTTTTTTTCACAGTAGCCTTTTTTCGTTCGATCTCTATCGCATTCTTTCTTGCGTTACGCAAACGCAATCTTACTACATAATATTATTTGGTGATATATTTATACAATAAACGATGATAGACTAAAGTAACATTTGTGTACGTTATTTCATAGCGCTGTATAAAATCGGATGTTTAAGATGATAATCGATTTTAATCTATTGTTGAAAATTATCTCGCATTGACCTACATTCGATTTGTTATAATAAATTTTTCGTAGCTGATCTAATCGCGAAAAGTTTACGAATAGCACGTGACTCTATAGGATCAACTTACTGAGAAACCATTGAACAGAGCCTGCTAACAACATCGTTAACAAAGTTGTGGTCTGCTACACAGTCTATAGCAGTAAACTATTACGTAAGTAAATTACCGCATCGCAAGGAGCGTTCGTTTATTATCATGGCTTTATATATATTGACATGATTATTAAATACGCGATAAATAGATACTGATTAATCGATTAACGACGAAGAGTATTTTCATTTATATATTATTCGAGAAAATTGATTATTAATAAAATATTTTAATTTTATGAATATTAGTACAATATTTTATATAATTAACACAATATTATTAATCATCAATAATATTTTTTGTAATTGTTATCAATGTATATAATTATATAATTTATCATTACGTGTGAAGTATATAATTTTATAAATTTTATAAAACTATGTACGAAAATGCTTCAAAGTCTCTCTCTCTAATCAATTATGACTTATATAGTCGATGTATTTTAGCTAATTATGAAATTATTAACAAAAATTATATAAGAAAATAAATTGAATATCTAAGATAAAAGATTTTGCATTCATTGTCTTAATTTATTATACAACTGTTTACAGATTTTTAGAATCCTCCAAAAACTAAAAGTTCATCAAGCACTTACGTTATAAATTTTCTCTATTGCATAACTTTCAAGAACATGACATATATAATTTGTTCAATGTTAATAGCTTATGTACATGCGTAGGTGTGTAATCTATATCCTGCCATGTTGCATGAGAAGTTGTTTGATTGTCAGGGGGAGGAAACTTCCGCTTTTGGAAAGTTTGCTTTGAACGACTTACAAGTCTTCACTTACATGCCTCGCTTTAGCATGGAATCTGAAATCTGCAATGAAGAAGATAATTGCATTGGAAGGTGATCATCGGGAAATAATAGTCGTGGTTGAAATTCTGGAAAGTAATTTCAGATTTTTGTATCGACTAAATCGCAAGAAAAGATCTTTGGAACGCCTTAAAATTTATTTATTTACAAAACTATTTACTTCACACGCAATGATAAATTACGTTGATTGAGAATCGAGATTAATCGCATGGAATAATACCGAAATAGCATATTTTTAGTGTATAATGAAGTTGATATACTTAAGTATTCTATCGTAATTCTCCGCATATATTATTAAAATATAATAATTAACAACCTATATTTTTTATTTCTATATTTTCATTTAATTCTTCAATTAAAAGAAATGTAATGTCACGTTAAATTGCGCTAATAACATTCTTATTATAGGCGAAATTGATCTGTACCGTAGAAAATTAAGGAATGTTTTTCACTTTTGACAAGAAATATAGACGCGTATGTTTTATTAACGAATATTCCACATATTTCGAATTCAAGGTGGCAGGAAAAATGAAAAGAATCGCGGAAGAAAGTGAGAAGAGAATAGACTTGTAGGGAATTCGCAGGCGGCGAGTAGTAACGGACGACACGCGCAGACTCCTCACAAGTGACTCGACCAGACTCGCAGTAGTTGCCGTCAAGCATTTGTCCGACACGGTCAGTGCCGTTTCGTCGTCGGTTTGTGACGACGGCCCATTTCGCGTTTTCCTTTGTCGCGGTCGCTCCACGTTTTCGACATTTGAAAAAGGCTTTGAGCAAATAAGACCTCTTCTTCACGGTGAGTTTTATCACGTTTTTTTAAGTATACAATTTTTTTAACATTATTTTAAAAATATTTCAAACTACTTAATTTTGAAAATGGCTCGTGAATTATTCTGATTAAATTGGAAGATGTTTTCTTTCGAAAAAGTATACATTTCGATGTTTAATTAATCGTTTTATTTCTTGTTTTCAGATTTTAAAGTAAATGTAAATTTATGCGTTGACAAATATGTGCTCTGTTTTTTTGAAGTAACATGTAATGTATATGACTAAAAATCTGAATAAAATCTGACTAAAAATAATATTGTAAAATTGGTTAAAAAAAAAAAAAAATAAAAATTGTTATTCATAACAAAAATAAGAAATAATCGAATTAGAATTAAGGACTATATATAATTCTTTTGCATTCTTTTCAATGTAATTTGTAAATTTTATATAAATAAATTTAAGAACGAGAGTAAAAACTAAATGCAATTTTAATTAATTATACATGTGTTATAACATCCAGATTTTAACTCTCAAATTACATTTTCTCAAACAACGAATAAATATATTCGAAATCGATTAACGAAAGTAATACTGACTGTATTTGATAGATAATAGTGCACTAAATACTAGGTTTAGATTCGATCGACATGTTTATTTTAACCAAGAGAGAAAAGATATATTACCATTTATGGAAATTTACTCATTTACTTTAATTTGCATTATTTGCATCTTACTCAAGTAATATAAATAATGCAACAAGCATTGTAAAAATGATTGTAAAATTCCAAAGTACATCTGTGAATCAAATTGCATACACGTGGCTTTAAAGTTTTCCTTTTATACTCATACGAGTGATATTGTTACGGGATACACAAGTATTTGCTCAGTTCGCAATAGTAATTCTATTACATCGAAAGCAACTACTCCTTGTAAATGAGATTGAAGAAGAGTACATATATTTATGAAATTCAACAGAAGTGTGAGAAATATATGGTGTATAATTAATGCTTTATGTCAATGTGAAAGATAAATTTAATACTGGATTTATTTTCTTTTGGCAATATAAGAATGAAAAAATCATCAAGAAACACAAATGAAAATAAAAAATAAGCAACTTGGAATTAATTAATTTTTCCTTCTCCGTTCATTTGAAGAATCCCTTAGAAAAACTTTTTCCTAAATGACATTGTCAGAAAAAAGTTAACAACTGTTTACCTTTATTGAATAATTTTTCATTTAATATTGAATAACTATTGAATAACTATTGAATAACTATTGTGTTTCTTTATGAATTTTTTCATTTTTATATTACCAAAAGAAAATAAATCCGGTATTAAATTTATCTTTTATGTTGACATAAAGCATTAATTATACATCATATATTTCACATATTTCTATTGAATTTCATAAATATGCACTAAAAAAAATTTTTGATTAAAAATAGATGAATCAGAATTTTCTGATTAAATCTATTAGAATTCAGTTGAGATAATCGGAATTCTAGTTGATATAATATTTCTGGTAAAATCTTAGATTAGAAAATATTAGAATTTTTATTTTTATCAGAATAATCATTCAATAATCAGAATAAATTAATCAGAATTCTAGTCATCTCAACTATATAATTCTAGTAGATTTAATCAGAAAATTCTGATTTGTTTATTTTCCATCAAAATTACTATTTAATCCAATCAGATCATTTTTCTCATTATATGTATATAATAAAATAAAATTCTAAAATTTCTACTGTAATATATATATTTCATATTTCTAAATATTTAAAACTTTTTAATATTTTCATGCAATAATATCAATAAGAAAACGAAATAATAAAACTTTTGATATTAAAACTTCTGCATCTCGAATAGCGATCAATGATTTTCTGAAAAATCCTTCAACGTGTCCTTCTTATCTGGGATAGTATTAATTTCAGAGTATGCTAATAATCGAGTATGTTCTAATCGTCCTATGAAGACGAAGGAGAGAACCGCGGAAAACGAGTTATCGGTCGTTAGCGAATCGTAATATTGTCTGCCAGTACTAGTCTTCGCTAACCGTGAATGTTCGTGACGTAAGATCGTAATCGACCACCCCGTTTTCTTAGAAACGCGAACAGGAAGCTCCTCGTGATTCAACTTCCGTTTTCGACCGACACATTCTCAGATAAAAAGTGAAGGTTGATGAACGAAAAGTAGTTTAAAATGTTAGTGAGAAGTATGTTATTTTAAATTAATTGAACTTACTAAAATGTATTCGATGATTATTTGTTGCGCGTTTCTTATTAAAAATGAAAAGAAAAAATAGATATTAGCATTAAATTACAATTTTGAATTGTAAATAAATGTTTGCCACAAATTAAATTTTAGGCAAATAACAATCTCACGTTTCATATAATTCGCAATTAATATATTAAAAGTATTATAATTTGAAACTTTTCTAGGCAAAGTTAATATTGAACATTAAAAAATTAACACGTGCGCGAAGAAAAAAGGAACTTAATAAAAAATTAATAGAAAAAAGGCAACTCCAGAGTGTTCGAAGAAAATTATAGTTCTGAAAAGTTTAACAAATTATATACTTTTTAACTTACGCGTATCTACTTGCATCATATAAAATCTGTGAAAAAGGTAAAGGTAAAGTTCAGGTAAAATTATTTTCAATGAGGTATTTCTCCCTTATGTATAATTTTCTAATATATTGTATTAGAATAAATTTTCATCTAATGTTATAGTATGAACATACGGGAATTAATGCGGCGGGTTTGTGCGATAAAAGGGCAATAATATTTTTAACATACCACACAAAGTGCAATCTTGGGCTAATGCAATCTCTGCGCTAATGCAATCTCCACGATTTGACGGGCGTGCGAATGGAATTATGTGTTGCGAAATCTGTCTGGAGGAAGTGCATTGTATAGATTCTGTACCTACGAATGTAAATCGTAATGGTCGATAATGGTTCGTAATTTAATGGACTCTTCTCAAAATATTTCCCATCTCTTATTTCATAGAATGTAAATTTTGTAATTAAGTAATTTATAACTCAAATAATCATGTAAGCTTAGTAAAATCGTAAATAAGAATTTTGTTACAAAAATGTTATAAAAATTTTTCAAATTCAACATTTTTATTAACTTCTCAGCTAATATTTATTAATATACCTTTAAATATTAAATTTACAAAAGAAAAATTTACAAAAGAAAATCATTCAAAATATTTGAAAGACCACATTATCATAAGAATATCATAAAAAATGTATGGAGAATATTTAATAAACATATATTTTTAAATATGTTAATTAAAATATTTTATTTGAAAGAGTACATTAAAAATATATTTTTAATATATGTATATTACTCATATTTTTATGACGTATTTTAGTAACTATATATATACATCTTTCAACTATATATGATATTTTCATGAAAAACGAAATGATTATTTTCCTAAAATTTTTCACTAATATTTCGAAATGAACTATGACATTTTTCACAACGCATTTTATAAATTTTACTAGTCAAATCAATCGCGATAAATTTTTTTGGTCGCGATCACATCTCTCCTGTCGCGAAATTTATGATTTCGACCTTTATCATGACCGCGGGGGTGATATTCTATTATAAGGTCTCTTGACCCTATCTTTTTATCTGCCAGTTTATTGACGCGTCGCATAACATGATAATCGCCCATTCTTTCGCAAAGAGCGCGATATTATTTTTTTATCCCGGTCATCGACATTGTTGTGTATCGCGAAGAGGACGATTATTGCTGTCGACGATTCGATCATCATATAGAAGAGACGTAAGTAATTCAACCGTCACAAAGTGGAATGAGCACGTCGATTAGAGATCGATAAACGGCGGTATCTTGTTTTCCCTATGGTAGTCTAGTATAGAAAAGCTTGGCCAAGAATGACGTATTTAATCGGATTAAGATGAACCTCGCGACTACCGTCTATTTCTTCTCTCTAAGGCAGGAAGCAAGTAATCGACTTCCAAGAGCGATCTCACCCCTCGAGTTTATTGCGGCGCATCTTATAGAGCGCCCCGTTGCGCTCTTCTATACTTCACCTTTTCTCAAGAGAATAGCCAATAGCCGACATATCAGCTGTCGCTACTCCTTAGCGAGTTATTAACGATCTAAATACCAATTGGTAATGTTAATAAAAGGCAATAAACAAGATACTACGATTGATTGTGATACTCAATCAAGTCAAAGTTCGAATATTTGTATCCGAAAATATAGAGGCAACGCGTTCAGAAAAATAAACAGAAAAAGAAAGAGAAATATAGAGAGAGAATCAATTAAACTTATTATTGCATTATTATATTTGATTATCTTCATTTATATCATCTTCCCTCTTTAAATAGTTTAGACTTTAATCTTATTGGTATAAGATGCTTTAAATACTTCAAATTCAATTTTTCTCTATTAAAATGTCAAAGTACTAATAATCTTCGCGAATTATGAACTACGAGATAGAAAATAAAGACAACTTTGTGAATTAAACTTTTGCTAAGTAATTAAATGACAAAGAATCTTCTCATTCATTTTAATGTTGAATGAGCTCAATTCTATTGTAATTAAAAGCTTATTCGTCACTGAATTGTTTAATCTTAGAAAAATAAAATACTAAGAATTAAGTGACAATAATAATTGATGGCTTACGGAGAAATTTTCGCAAAAGTTTATGATTTACATTAACAATAGGTATTTGAAATTATTAAATTTATACATATATATTCCTTGAATAATTTTCTAAAATTATTTTTAAATACTTTCGTTTAAGGTTATTTAATTTATTTTTAATAAATTTATTTTAAATATATTCTTATGAATAAATATATTCTTATGAAGTAGTTTAAAAAAGATATTTTTAGTATAAAATTATTAATTTTATATTTATATTTATATTTATGTCTTTAATATTTTTATATATTAATACATTGAATAACTATATTATAAATAAAAAAATTTCTCTTTATAAAGAAAAAAACAAAATTAGTTAAAGATAATATTAAATTAATGTTCGTAATAATAAAGAGTTATATATTTCACGGTTTATTGTGCAAATAGGATAGTTCTAATAACATAGTCCTCTCTCTTACAACAGTAGAGAAAATTGTAGACATTGCGACATAGACAGTTGACTTTGCGGAATTATCTGAATTCTATAAAGAGGGTTTTGTCTCGTAATGAAAGGGAGTCTCTCAGGCATGTAACAATTACATACCTTTGTAAGACTGATTACGGATATATCTTAAAGAGAAATTTTCTTAATACGTCTGGTCTAGTATCATACATTTTTAAAATACCATCTATATTTTATTTTAAATAGTTTCGCTTTTTTTCAATTATTATAATAATGTACAAAAAAATTAATTACAAAAAAATAATGCTGTCCCCGTACGTGCAATTTTGACGGATTCACTCTCGGAAAATGATTTTTCGGGAAATTATTGCGTGCTATGTTAACAATTCTGTAATTGTCACAAGATTTTAAGGTATTTAAATACTGCTACAATTTTATTGCTAATTCTATAAAGTTTAAGGGAATTGAAAAATCACGCAATTGTTCGCGAAATAACGAACACATACCTTATTGATCTTTTATTTCTTCTTTCTATTCGTTTATTAAAGCTGACAATCTTCAGAACAGAGCTTTTTCGAAATTTTCCGTGATTTGCGGCAAATTGAACGAAAACTTTGAAACTCGATGCCGTTTCAAAAAGTTTGCCTTCTATGATAACAAATTAAATTAAAATGCCATGCATTTCGAATTCCATTAATTCAGAATAAAACATGAAGAAATATGACTCTGAAAATAATTAATAAGTATTTCAGTTTTAAATACTTTTGCTGTAGCAGTAGTATTTAAAAAAAAATAGGACAACAAAAAAAATTCGACAAGTTGTCTGCAGTTGTCACCGCTCATTATTACGAAACAGACTTCTTTTTTTTTACAACAAATGAGCGCGTCGTGACAAACGAGCAGCCAATTTTACAGAACGGACAATCATTTTTAAAAGTCAAGGCCCTTAACTCTTTCATCTTAGTCAGTCCTACATATCGAGTTTATCGATTTTTTTTCATCAGAAATAAAAAGTTTTTCTAATATATATAAATGACACAAAGAACAAGAAATATTGTTTT
>Ga0157364_1000503_pt1 | contig 27188 bp, 15 predicted proteins | sample AttsexASBM2_FD_111476 | JGI IMG/M metagenome (GOLD analysis project Ga0157364, IMG submission 111476) | Fungus gardens microbial communities from leaf cutter ant in Ribeirão Preto, State of São Paulo, Brazil - Atta sexdens ASBM2 | ecosystem: Host-associated > Fungi > Mycelium > Unclassified ... | reverse complement strand
CATATACAGACAAAATGCGCAGCTAGACGTATAATGCAATCGAATTACCCGTACGAAGGAGACTCCATCTATCATCTCGATCTCATCCGCCGGCTTAGGCGACCCCGATACGTCATTTTCCAAATCTCGCGGCGGCGGAGAGCGCCGAAGAGATTCCCGGATCGACGCGTCGGCAAAAGCTGAGAAAAAAAAATCTAAAAGAGAGAAAACGGAAGTGGAATCGAAGGAGGCGTGATAGAGCGGAGGAAATAAACTGCAGACGTCTACGACGCCTGTCCAAACTGACGTTTGCTTCGCAAGATCATTCGCTGTGACCGACACATTATGTCACTACTGAGCGAGAGTAAATGAATCCGAATTCTGTTCCATTATTTCTTTCCCGTTAATGTTTATCAGACTAATAGCTTATAATGATATTAAGCTATTATAATATTTAACTGAAGTGATATCATATTTTTCAAATTAATTATTTACAGGTTTTTAAGATGCTTATCATTATTAAATTAGCTATCAATGTAATCAATGTAATTTGTGATATTATTTCCAACTTCAATTTATGAATTGCATTTCAAATTCGACAAATCAAATCGATACGCAATTTGTAGAACTGAAAAATACATTTGCTTTATATATATATATATGTCATTACATAAATATTACAAGCAAGATCTATTTCGATCAAAAATATAATTATTTACTTTATTTGATTTAGCTTAATGATATTTGCGAATTTTATAAAAATAGGTCCATTTTACATGTAATATACTTATCCGTATTGAACTTTTGAATATTTACATGATGATAAAAATTAACAAAATTGTTAAAAAATATAACAAAAAAACTGTCGATAATTTCAAAGTTTATAAAATATTTAATCTTGTGATATGGATTATATAAAGAAAGACTAGTAAGAAAGAATAGTATAGTGTAAGTTCCTATAAATCTTCTAAAGACTGTTGAATTATCGATTTCATAAATAAGATTTCACAAATCTTTCCTTTTTTAGATACGGAGGCTATATTGATCTTTGATTCTACGAATCTAGTCTCATATCATAATCTTTTGATCTATAAATCTTTCGTTCGATATCTAGCCACGCCTTCACTAGAGCTTATCCTTGATACCACAAATTTCTTCTTTTATAGATCTGACTTATCAAACTTAGTTCTTAGATTGGAAAATCCTATACTGATTCTCGGTTCTACAATTTTCTCTAATAAATCCCTAATAAATCCCTAATCTACGAGATTCTTACAAAAACTGACATGAGTTAAGACATGTAAAGTTAGCATCCTCCTAATGTTAGTTCTCAAGAGTTTTTTGATTACAATTCTAGTTTCCTTTGCAAGAGTATAAAAGTTCTTGTAGGTTTTTGAAGAGAGTTCAGATGATTAACAATATTAAAATAATAATTAAAAAACGCTTATATGTGCGAAAGACATGTGATTTCAACTACGTCTCAACATTTCATTTCATTTATCATAAAAATCAAGTCGTTCTAATTATCTAATTCACTTAAATTTTTTATGCCTTTTAAAGACATATAATCGTCACCTCTGATGTGTGTTTGTTTTTCACACGCCATTGCCATCGGGATGCAATTTAAGCTACTCTTCTTCGGGATCCACCCAGAGAAACTCCATCGAAGGTCGGTAATTACATAGCGGACAGGTTAGAGAGAAGAGTTATGATACTCGAATAACCGTGGTGTCTTATGCGAGTGGGTAGTAACTTGACCAAGGCATTAAGGCGATCTCCTGCGGCGATCATGCATACATTACCAGCGCCGTTTACTCTTTCTCTTCCTTCGCACGATGACACACACGCTTAAATACATGGAGTCGATTAGTAGACTACTCCGCGAGAATGATCTACAACATCCTCTTGTTCTTCCGATTATGAAAGATCGACCGTAAAATTAAACAGGCTAATCTCATGTTGGTACATCAATTTTTTTGTTCAAACGTATAATTAAACCTTAAACATTAAAAGCATTTTCTTATAAAAGTTACTATTTGTCATTAATCAATATAATATTTATAAATTTGGACATCAAAAGAGAATAAGCTAGTGAGTTTAAATTTAAAAAAATCAAAATTAATAAGAAATAGAGAAAGAGAGAGACAGATCTCTGTACATTTCAATATAATACTCTTTAACGTATATAGATACTAAAAATATTATAAATATATGTGTTTATACAAATTGTTATACCAGTACCTAATTTAAATTTTTGAACAACTTGTATGCATGTGCATATGTGTTTGATGAGATCAAAGCAGGTATAAAATCTAGTTTAGGTCAAACACAAGTTCATTTCTCGTCCATCTGTCCTCGGGGAAAAAAAGACATATGTTTTATCGTCCTGGGTCCCGTAATTTCATGGTCGATTATAAAACGGTCGAAAGAAAGCCGGCTCGTTAAGGAACGGCCACGGATTAAGATTAGGAAGCCGAACGTGTTTGAACATTTACATCTCAGGCTCGAAATTGTTGCTTCAAATCAAATCTTGTTTTCCAACAATGATACACGTCGAGAACACTATACTACGCTCACTTCACTAAACGAGATTCGATGCGAAGGTAATCATAATTACATCGCCCGAAGGCGTTACACGTCGTAACAAACAGTGGCGGTCATCCTCAACCTTGTTACTTCCAAATAAACATAGGATATAAAACATCTGCATAATTATTATAATCCCACTTTTATGTATAATCAAGAAAATGATAACAAATGCGCCTTTGGCCAAAAGTTATATCCTATTTTGCATCATAATTGCCTTTCCCCAAGCCTCTCCAAGAGCTTATTAAATATCTGCATTCTTATCGATAACCGCATTCTCGCGTATTTACATTTTCGCTCAATATCGTTTCACTTTAATTTTCAAGAAGATGAGCCTCGTCTTCTCGGCATTTTCCTCGATTCTTATTACTCTCTTATCGACGTCACTTTATTTCTTTCGTCGCGAAACATTCTCTCTCGAGCGAAGTGACGCGACGTCTACTCTCAGGTTGATGAGCCATCGTCGCGAGCAGTTGCGATTCATTAATAATTTTAATAAGGGATCTTAATAGAAAGCGCCAGTCCCGCCTCCTCCTCCATCGGAGATGATTTTTTTTATATACGGCGAGATCGAAGCAGAGCCAGCTGTCCATTCGCGATTATCATTCGTCGTTAATTTGCACGAGCTCCTTTCCAAGACGATTCATCCGGCAGGGAGCAAAGTTCCTTTCGCGGACTGTTTCACTATTAAAGATTATCGAGAGAGGAGCGCACGACTGCTTCTCTCGTTGTAACAAGCTACTCGTCTGGCCGACTATGAATTACAGCGCGCACCACTCTCCCATCTCGCCTTCGCGCTTGATGAGACTCTCAATCTCGATATTTTATATAGCAGCTCCTGTATCTCGCTACAATAAGAAACTTCCGTATACAGACAAAGAAGCGCGGAGAATTTCAAATCATCTCGATCGACGATTTCCTGCGAGATTATTGTCTTCCGCTTGGCAAATCGATGTCGCAATTTTGTAATCCACCTTTAAAATCTCTCATAGCTGTTATCTTCCATACACAGGATACTGATTACGATATTATATTCATTGAAAGAACTGAATGAACTGTGGTTAACAAATTCATGTGGAACAAAGCAATTTATAATATTAGCCGTAATTTATATTGATAGCCGAGGCAGTTAGATTAAATTGAAGAACTGTAAGAATACTCCGCAATATAGAAATCAAATTAAATTCCTTTTTATCTTAAATAATTTTTTAAAATAAAAGTTTGTTCGACTAAATTGCCGATAATCGTCTATCTAACTCTTAATCTACATTACACGGGAGATACCACAAAAGAGCCGTGCTTCTCAGCAGCAGGATATATTTCAACATCGTTTGGCCGGGGCAAAAATCTCAACGTAATAGCGAATTAATTATTTTACATGGACGCCGTTTTACTAGCGCGTCAATCATCGATAGACACCTGATGCACCAATGATTAATGATCGTCCTCGATTACACGGAGAGGATCGTGATTTCGAGGAACGGGGGCTAGTGATCGACTTCACGGCGGTCGAAACAAAAAGGCTTCGACGAAAGGTGCCCGCCTGTTTCGGGATTCTGGCAAAAAGAGTGGGCGAGGAAAAGCGGTACCTCTACATCGTCATCATCGTCGTTGTCGTTCGGTGACTCAACGATTCGCGCGACCGCGTAGATCAGCCGAATCGCGCTCATAAATCGTGATTAAATCGAGCGAGACTCGTAAATATCACCAGAAAAGAGAGAAAGTCTTGTCCGACTCGCGGAGAAGACCGATATGAAAAGAAAAGTAAGAATAACGAAGTCAAAGCTGTGAAGAAGAGCATGTGTACGGAAAAAATCTGAATGGAGCAAAATGTCATTCAAAGAAAATGAATTTTAAAATAAGAATTTAATGTTAAATATAATTTAAATTAAATTTCAATTAAATTCATGATAACAAGATAATTTTGTTTATATTCTTATTTCAAATATAAATGTCAATTCTTATAATTTGAATCCGATACGAATTTATTTACTGTTTTACATTAATTTTTGTTACGTGGAAAAGTACGTGTCATAAAGATTTCAATATTCACTGCATTTTCGTTGATAAACTGATCTTGTTGGCGAATCTCGCGGTACATCGTCGTCGTCGCGAATAAACGCTCAGCTCATCGTCGGTTTATTTACGGAAAATTTCATTTATCCTCGACGCCAGCGCGAATGAGCAATTTCGGAAAAAAAACCAGCTAGAGGAGACGCAACGCACGCATTTTACTATACGTAATCTCTTCCTTTTCGCTCGCGTTCTCGCCGTAATAGAGGCTTTTGATCTTGCCTCCCGCTATCTTAAACCGCAAATGCAAGGTACCTACAAGCGCTCCATATGGGTTGTCATACGCGACTTGTTCTTCACAACCGCATTCATCATCTTCGTAACACCTTTCGTTCCCGAGAGTCTTTTTCGGCTTGTCTTTGAACTCGCCAAGATGCAATAATTGCGTCATTTTTCTCATACGTGTCTTCATTTCCTGTGGGAGTGCGTCTTTATCACAAAACTCATTGGCTCATATTCGCAAATTGCGTTTATGTTTGTTAAATGCGATCTTATGACTCTCAGTCCGTCATATAATATCAAATATAATCTTTATTAGAGATAATATAATTTCTTATTTTAGTATCATATTTATATCAACTAAGAAATTTTTCTAACAGTAGTAATATTCATAATATTTGCATTTAAATAACTCAACAAACATTAACTAACAGTAACATAAGTGTTAGTTATAATTTCCCGCTCGAGTTTCTCATTTTCTGGTTAATTTGTGATTTAGATTTGACTTCAATTTGACAATAAGATAAAAATTATGTTTTTCTAGCTTAAGATATTGTAATAGTAATTTTAAAAGTTACGAAACCATCCGTGAGATTTATGTCCGTTCCTATCAATGTAGATTAATTTTAATCTCAGTTCAATTTACTCTTTATCTTTTTCCAATTTTCAGAACTGAAAAAAGATTAAAATTAAATTATATTGCATTAGTCTAACCATAACTTAATCAGAAAGTGAAAAATCGAACCTCAATAATATAACTGTCATATACAATATATGTTACATTGTTGGGTATTCTATTTTAAGTCTCAATGCTGCATGTGACAGATTGCGCAAGACTGCATGCGACAAAAATTTCATTTGCTATAGGTAGCTTTAATTCGCTTCTCTGTGGGATGATCCATCATAAAGCATTTTGCTTTTTGCATGACACAGGCTTACTCACCGATCGAATGATCGAAAATCACAGTGACATCAGTGGAGCAGATTCTCTCATTGACAAAGTGATGCATTAAGTGAGCCGAAAATGCGCGCGGCGTCAGCAGGGGATTTTATCCGGAATATCGACGGTCCCCGAGGGATCGGTTCCAAAGGGAGAGTGCTGTTCATAGTTTAAGGGCCCCCAGACTGACAGCTCCCGCCATATATTGATGATGTGTCTGAGCTCGGGCTTCCATTTCACGGCGCTCTGCCTCCGTCTGTCGTATCCGGTTTCGCGGCATTTTCCATCCAGTCCCACCACCCCCATGTACATACATTTCTCGTTCTCGCGAGGCACGTCGAGTCTCTGCAATACGTGGTACTCACTTACAGATGCCTCATTTGCATCATCTCCGACGAGACGACCCTCTCGGTATTCAACGCACAAATTGTTACGCGCGAGATGATTATGTAGCGTGTACGCTCGGTATATGAATCCTTGCGAAGGAAGAGTCACGCTTTTAAAACCTTCAAGGACGCTTTTACTAAAACATTTAGTAAAAGTCGCACACCACATTTACGGAACTCGCGCAAAGTTTTTTAATATAAAAACTAGTGCAATTTGGATGATGAAATTGGAAAAGGCATTGGAAAAGATGAACGAAAAATTAGAAATGCATTTCACGCAGTAGATCACAATGTAATAAAGAATTAAAAATATAAGGGAATAAAGAATTAAAAATATATGAAAAAGGACAAAAATATACTTAAAATGTACAGCAGATAAGATGAGCGGAAAATTAGTAACACAATATAACGAAGAATTAAAACGTTCGCAAATAGTTAGACGGTAGATTCAATGTGTCGAGAGACAGCACACTTAAACGACAAAGAAAAAAAAGAAGCGAATATCGCGGAGATAAATGTACACAGATAAAGATTTGATAATTAAAATAAAATTCGTATTGTACGAAAAAAAAGATTTGCATAAATTTGATTGACTGAACATCTTTAGAATATTCATAGCAAAAAGATGTTATTTTAATTCACCAAAAATTTAAAATAAATTAAAATTTAAACAAAAACATTGATGATATCGAGAAACCGCACTTTTCTTTGCAATAATGAAAAAATTATTTCACAAATGTTTGTAGATATGCAATATTAATATATACAATAGTAAGATTTAATATAAACGAGATTAGATAAGAGTAGCTGATTGTTCGAAAACTAATTTATAATTTAACTACACATAACGGATAAATTTGCACACGGCATATGGCCAATATCGTTAGTCGACAGAGTTGCAGAGTGGACTCAATTATATTTATGTCGTTCCATCGCACGACAGAGAGGATTCGTTAAACGAGAGACCATCATAGCACATAATACTTCCACCTATAGTTTACGGTAGATTAATATGGAATTTATGGGTAAAGTTCGCTCGTATTGAGTTTCGGAAAGTTTTTGCCGGTGGTAGCTGCACCGCGCGAGTACAACATTGCGGTCACGAATTTCAAACCACTTCGTAGAAAAATCTTGGAAAGACTATATACAAATATTCTTTTTCATATTTTATACACCTCTTCAAATGTGTGTTTGAAAAAATAAAAGATTTTATAAAGCGGAATAAATTTTATTCCTTTAAAACAAAATGTACTTGAAAAGAGATCGATGGAAGTTAGTGCAAGAAATGCGCAAATTAATTGATTAATACGATATAATTTGATGATTAGTCAGCACATTACATAACTTATAAACATTAACTCAACATCAGCTAGGTTTGTAAATTATGTAATGTGCTGAATGTAATGTACTAATCATTAATCCTCCATCAGCAATGTGAAATTTTTAATCTTCGTGTGCAAACGGAAACGTTGATCATTTTTATTTTTGATAAAATTGAGCGCTAAGTTCACATCGGTGATTTTTATTTTGTTCCAAACTATATAGAAATCTGAAAAATTTTTAAATGCTTGAAAAAGCTTTAACGAATTTTTATTGTCACAGAATTGGATTGTATCTTATTTATTTTTTATACTTCAAAAAATGGTCTGTGAATTTCCCTTTAAAATCCAACATTGTTAGCAAAGAGTTAAATTATTATATTAGTTAATTAATTTGTACACCCCTCTTACTCTCTGACTTTATATCTTCTTTCGGATCTAATATTTCTCCATTTTTTCTCTCTTTCTCTCTTCATGCTTTATTAACTCTTCAATTTGTCGATTTTTGTACTTACCACTCGCTTTCGTAAGTATGCTTCTCTTCCAAAACGCATCACCGAATTCGCTTTATTTTGAATCGAGAGGGGAGAGAGAAGATCCAATTTTCAGTCAAAATTGGAGATAGCGAATATCCGAAATACACGAGTCAATGAAGTTATTCACGGTGCACATTAGCCGCTTAAGATTAAAGTAACTTCAGCTCGGCGCTCGCTCGACCGAGGAATTTATCCTCCTTTGTATAACCTACTTCAATTTTTTCCCACCCCGTACACTCACTCGGGAAAATAACTAACTCGCCAGATACCCGGTATCGTTCTCCCGCTTGCGGATGAGCGCCTTCTCTTTTTCTCTCTTTCTAGAACGTCAGCGTCGCGACGCCTCAGCCGCAGCTTAACCTACGGCCCGCCGCGAGACGAGGGAAAATTGGAAATGCAGCTAAAACGAGGAAAAAGTTAAATTAAATACTCCGCAGTCCGCACGCCCGCCCGCGTCCTTTTTACCCGGATTTTTCAATTTCCTCCAGAGCTTCCTTTCCTTCATCATCCCACTGGCACCACCGCTCCCATCGAGGTGCATCCTCCTTCGCGTGCGGACTGCTATGCTGTCACTTCGCTTCGGTCCGCCACACTCTCGCGAAATGATAGCTCGAGTGGCTCCTGACTTTTTTAAGGTAATCACTCGGGAAATTCCGACAGCGACGGCACTTCCTCAATTGAATTTCATGCCGCTCGCGCCGCACTGCTAATGAGGAGGCGGCCGCTCCTTGGCGAGAAGTTTTCTCGCCAATTTTTAGGCGCGACCGAATAAAGCGTGTTCGCGAAAATTCCTAAGAGATAATGCGAGACTACGACCAAGTTACGGAATAAAAAACTTTGAATTAGTTTTAAACAGTAAAGAAAACAGAGAAATATAAGAGAAAGAGTAATAAATTTTTCGATAGTAAAGTGGAATTGTGTTGTAACTTTCTTTCAAGACGATATAAATCAATTATATTAGCAAATCAAGTCATCTAATATGTTTTACTGATACACCCATTTTGCATTCTATTCAAATTTAATTGTAATAATTATAAGTCAATTAGAAATTTGTAATACATACATGTAATACATACGGTATTTTCTTTTACAGATTTCTGTTAAATTCATAATATCAAATTATATCCAATTTTAGTTTTCATCATTTTTATAAATCGCTACACATACTGCCCCTACTCAATAAATCATTAATTTAAAAAATAAACAGACTAAAAAACAATAAAATTAAACAATTTAGCTCAAGAAAATATGTTATACTTAATCTAAATTTAATTTATTCTTTACTGAATATACTAGATATACGTTAATATTTAATTTTGAAGATATTTACTTGAAATTTAGAAATTAACCCCAGAGATGAATTGATTTATATTTTAATATACATATGAAAATTAAAAATAACAAAATTTATTTAATTTTATTTAATTCAAAGGACTGAGTTATTGTTCCTTTGAATTCTAACAGATATGTTCTGAATTAGTAGGTACAAGGCTTTTACAAAAGACGACTTCTTCTCACGGAACACTCAAATTAAGATATACGTTCTGATAGTACATAATTTTCTAATTTAACAAATTCCCCAAATCTAAGAAACGCGCTTCTTAACGAACAGAGAACGAACAGGTGCGTCGGAAAGTCGAATCGGCAAGTCTCATAACTTCAGCTCCGGGAATCCTCTAACCGCCTCGATAGAGTCATTATCGAGCAGGTGAATCCGCATACGAAGCTACAAGCTCGGCGGGCACATAATTTTCGGGCCACACCGGGAGTAGCTTACCTTCGCGTAATGCACCTGCGTGAGCAGGTAGATAATCAGCCCGCACGGCTCCGACTAATAATTGAAACTGAAATCCGCACGCGCGTACACATAAGCACATACAACGCGTGCACATCAAACACGAATAGAATGCAGAACGAAATGCGCGAAATGCACGCGAGTTGTTAACCGTAATTGTGCCTGTACGTTGCCGACTTTATTATGATTCATTAACGTTGCGATTGGTGAAGGGCAAAAATAACAGGAATGAAACTCGCGGGATTACAATCAAGAGAGAACATCGGAAATTCTTGCGGGTGTTTGAGCGCGATACCACCGCAATTTTACCATTAATTTTAAACATCAGATATAACTAGATTATGAGATTTTTCATTTTTAATTATAAAAAAGTTTAACTTTACTTTTGACTGTGTTATGAGTAAATTTTTTGTTACTGCATAAAGCATTTTGTTCTCCCTGTTACAATCATGTAACTAATTTTTGTAACTTCCATTAGTCAGAGTTTTGACATGAGTGTCCAACACGTAAGGAAAATTTTCGCGAGGTTTTTGAGCCGAAAAATAGAATTATATGTGAGATATTAATGAATACTTCATTCACAACTACACATTTCGTTTTTAATAACTTTTGCCTAAACTTTCTTCAGGAAAAAATAAAGTTATGATTTACAAAATGTAATATAATATTTTTTCCATTCGAAATCAGGAACGAGAAGGAACATTCTAAGCTCTAAAATATTCAAAAAAGCAATTCATTAACGCAAAAAATTATTGTTTATACAATATAATAATAGAATAATAACTTTCTCCCCGAAAAAAATTCTAGATACGCCTGAATTGGATGTTAATACTTGTGTACAAAACAAAAGATTGCTGTCACTAACACAATTCTAGAATCGTTGTTAGAAAGAAACTATCAAGTGACCAATCTAAGAGAAAGAAAATATTTATTAAATAATTAAGGTTCTTATTCTCCTTGGAAGGTGTCATCCGTGCGGAATAATTACAAGACTTCGAGAGACACAACTGAAAATGGCTTTCGTGAAAAACAGGAGGAGTCGGTAAGAACTACTTTTCTCCGGAAAGACATTAATCTCAGGAAGAAAAGCTCCCACTCGACTGCGCTCAATAGCAGCAATAATAATTTCTTTATCAGCTCGAGCGCAATAACGTAAGTCGTCAAAGATGATTTTTTTCAACATTTTTTCTGGCGATGGCGACCTGCCATGCGATCACAATTACGTTAGAGACAAGCCTATCATGACCGACAAGAGTGAGTAGTCTTTAACGATAAAGAGAAAAAAGGGAGAATCGCCATTCTCGGGCTGATACGGTAATTATCGAATAGATAGATCGCAGCCACGCTCTAACGACTGGCTTCATTAACGAAACAATCGACAGTATTCGACAAGTAGATTTTCGCGTCAATATTAACGGCGTTTTCCACTCATTAGCGAAGCCGAGCGCTATTCGCGCGTTCAAGAGTGGTTAGAAAAACGTTCGAGCTTTCTTCTTCATCCCTTTCTTTTTTTTTTTTCATTCAGCCTTCCCAATGAAACTCATGGAAACGGAAACGGGAAACCGAACATGTCGGAACCGCGACTCGGATACGAAAGCCAATAGAAAATGCGAAGCGCACGGATAATCGCTCGTTAACATTGAATTTCGCGTAGTTTACGGAAAAGAGAACCGATGGAAACAAAAGCGGTATTGAAGCTTCATTTGTAGTTCGTGATGCGAAGTTGAAACGTAGTATACGTTATTTCCATTTTCCCCACTTTTCATTCCTCTACGCGTTGCTTCAGCGCATTTTTTAAATCTACTTTATTATTATTAACTTTATCAACATGGCGATTGTAATATCTCCACGAACGTCGCTCGCGCTTCCGTCGCTGCGTCGTGTTTATTGTTATCAAAAATGCACCAGCGAGGAAAACAGAATTATTAATTAATCGCGTAGATACACGTGTGAAATAAACCGAATAATTATAACATAAATATTTTCTGGCGGCCAACAAAATTTTGGTGCTCGAAAATATTCACATTACTCTGAAAAAGAAAAAGGATTAAAATGCTCACGCGCGCATTTTCATGCCGAAATTAATTAGCGTCGTTCGTTGGTTATACGGTTTTAGCGATCTCCGAACAATATAAATCCGTCGTAAATTAGTTACAGTAAATCGGGATTTATGAATGAATGTCGACGGAAATAAAAATTTGGCCTACGGGTCGAGACGAGTTTCACCTGCCGTTGCCCAATTTCACGGATATAGATCGAGGATCGATGGACGATAGGAAAATCGCCGTGATAATCGTCGGCAGCCTACATAGGCTGAAAAATCGAAAATGAGTCCTTGGCGCCACAATCATTATCCCTCCATCACGAGTTAATAATGGCATGCCTGCAATCTGCCAGTGTTTGTACAAAAAATTATATCTATCATATACTGGTTTGCTTCTCGATCGACAACGCTCGAGAAATTTCGTTTTTGAGATAGATATATATCTCTTGATGTTGGCGTGATTATGGAGAATTGTATTTTTAAGTAACCCTAAGATCCTACACTCTGTTATTATCAGAATAAGACAGCTAGAAAAGATGGACCTAGAACAGTTGAAGAGCTCTCATAATTCAGAGACGAATGCATTAAATTAAAATTAAATTTCTTAAGATCTGTTGATCAAATTGTTTTTTTTACTTCAAAAGTAAGCAAAAAAAATGTACTTTTTGAGCTATTACTACGAATGAGTTAGGTATAAAGATTACTCTATCAATTATCAAAAATAAACTATAATAACATTACAATCTATTAGCCAAATAGCACTTATGTCATTTTTAAGATTTTCAAAGAGGTCTCTTATACGAGTGACATATTTTGAGATATGCAGTTTTTGTAAATAAAAAAGAGATTCTTTTACAGGTAACATTTAAGAATGACAGTTTGAAAGATCAAAGTTTGAAGAAAAATTGTTTTATTTAAAAATTATTTAGTCATATTAGCTAATCAAGATAAGTAGAAACTATTAACAATATTTCGAGTTATGTCCCTCTTGATAAATTAGTTCAGATGTTATAATTTTGCGAAATATCAAAATTGTTACAACTCTCCAAAAGAGTTATTTTTTTAAAGACTGTGAAACAAAAATGATAAAAATGACATTTGATTACATTTCTATACTATATTCTTTCTAATGATATTATTTGATTGGAAAATAATTTTTTAAATTAAAAAATTATTTTCCCCTTTTCTTAATTCTTAAAATCTTAATTTATCATGTCACTTTTCTGAAGTAAAGAAACAATATATAGATAAAAAATTTTGACACGTAATCATTTATGTTATAAAAAAATAATAAAGCAAGTTTAAAATCCGTTAATTTGATTTCAAAAAAAATAAAAAAAAATGTTTTCAGTACAAGTCACTTGTGTTAACTGCGAAATTGAAACATAAGCATTCTGACCCTTGTACATCAAAATATTTGCAGCTCGGCAAAGCCACATATGGATCACGCAATCAATTAAGTCGCTAATTTACTGATGTATCCATTTATCTACGAGGCTGGACGTCACTTTAAAGATAACACAGATAAGTCGATAATTAGCCGAGAAATCAGTCACTTACAAAGACGCATCTTCGAGAACGATCTTTTTCTCGCTCCTTTGTTCTTCGTTTGCCGCTTAGCCCACGGGCGTTTCGCGGGAAAAAGTCGATATTTTTTCCCATCTTTGTTCCGCCTCCTCCCGACTGTCTATTTCGCGATATAGTCGGTCGTCCAGCTGGTCGGTCGTCGTCAGTAATAAAGACATTAACCGGGCCGGGCCGCGCGATCCTGCGGCGCGATGAAGACCTTCCCGTTCCAGGAGGCCACTTAGTTCAGCCAGAGCGAAGCAGGGACGCCTGCTTTCGGCGAAATGATTTACGCCCCGCGTACTGTAATTATTAAAAGGGTCTTCCGCGAGATCGCCTCTGTTTGCTTGGATCCGCATAGTTAACCCTTTACGGCCTCGACTTCAAAGTAACATATTTTATTTTTCTTTTTTAATAATTTAAAAGATTATGATGGCGTAGATTACTAAATTGAGAAAAATCTAGATGAAAAATCTAGAAAATGGACGAATCAAAAGATTTAGATTACATCAAGTTATCTCAATTAGATTCCAGTTATCTTAACTAATTCTAGTAAATTTAAACAGAAAATTTCGTTCTATTTTCAACCAGAATTCGAATTAATCCAAACAGACATTTTCTCAATGTAAGAGTTATTTTAAAAAATGCAAAACTTCGAAAGAAAATAAAAAAAAATTGTTTCAGCGTTGATTAAATTACAGATATAAATCATACAAAATCAAAACGTTTAACTATAAGCATCATAATATAAGATGAAATGATAATGAACCGGATGTCTATGTTATTAGGCAAAATGACGCGAGAAGATTCTCAACCCGTTCACGAGACGAAACGCAATCTGAAAGACTGAACTTTATGCTCGCGCAGGGATCTCAGTCGGTCGTCGGTTTTATGCCGCCGTTCTCGAGGAAAAAATGATGGCTCTGCGAAGGATGATAAAAGCCCGAAATGAGTCGTCGTTCCGAGTGCGCGGTTCGAATTTCCGGCACGTTATATACCATCATAACCGGGATTTAAAAGACACGAGTAACGAACGAACGACACTCCGGAGACGATATAGCGCCGGGTTTATTTTCATTCGCGTTATTGCCCCGCCGACTTCGACGCAACGACGGCCTCTCGTCGTTCTCTGGAGTATCATCGATATCCGGGCACGTCGATATGCGCCAACGGGATTTACGATGGCAGGCTCATCTCGCGAAAAGAGACGCGATCATTCCTAAGAGCTCGACTTGATTAATTCTCTAAAATGTCATTCAACTATTAATTTATTTGAAAAATACACGCTAATTTGATAACTCAAAATAACCAAATTTTTCAGATTTTATTAAACGTAACTCCGATTAAGTTAATAATTTTAAAAAATTGCATACAATTATATAATTGCATAAAATTATAATTATAATTTTTCTAAATTATTAACTTTATATCTTATAATTATATGCAAATAAAAATTATTAAGTTAATAATAACATTATGTTTTTTATTTAACATAACACTATCTTTAATCGGAAGTAATTATAAAATTGTTAATATCAGTAACAGCAATTGTTGATATCATTCTCTATACAAACAAAAATGAAAGTAAAAATTCCTATTACGCAAATCAAATTCGTGATTGTGTATAACACGAAATTTCTTTGCAATATAGCCTTTCTATAGTTGATAAAAGATAAAAAGAGCCTAATTCGAATAATACCCCGACAGCAAGTCTTTTGCTCACGATGCAGCAGATTTACGACGCATCAAAGAGCGTCAATACAAGATTCGTTTGTGTACTGGGAGTTTTTTTACGAGATGCTGATGCCCATAAGAGAATCACGTAAACTAGCCGAGAATATAAAACCACGAGAAGTTTCACCGCGAGACGGTCGGGGAAGATGAGATGAGATGAGACTGACGAGATGAAACGAGTCGCGCGAGGCGTAAAGCTCGATGGCGGAGTGGCTGCTCGCATTCTTCTCGCAGCGACTCCGTTATATTAACGTCTTATATTCGCCCGGACGGTTTTATCGATAATTAAACCAACTTTTCCGAGGCGTTTCGCCTTCGGCACTTCGTCCGAAGCACAAACGACGAGCGACCACCGCAGGCATCTGACAGCGGCAAATAGGCTTTAACTTGTCCTTAAAGCTTCGTCACTTAAACGAACAACGACCGACCGTCGCCGTCACCACGAGCGAGCGCGAGAATAAAAGTCCGCCAACTTTTTCATCCCCGCCGCCTCGACAGATTACAGACTTCGATAGAAACGTTGAGGCGCTCGTCGATAATGGCCAAGACGATGTACGACTTTACTTTAAAGTGTAAGCAGTGCCCTAAATCGAAACACGATATCTAAAGAGTTAAGTGAGACGATAATTTAAGATTTTCTCTTGAACTTCCCAAGCTTAAGATTAGATTTAGAATAAAAGATTAGAGATTTAGAATAAAAAATTATATATATCCTGCTATTTCATAAATCTAAAATTACATAAATCTAAAATACTTTTAAATTTAAATATCTAATACTTGTTTCTACTATTGCAAATTAACTTTAATCTTGATTTAATCTTACTTTTCATCTTTTTATAAGAAAAGGATAAAGAGTATTTTATTAACCGAGATTAAAGTTAATTTACATTGATAAAAATGGACATACGGTGATTGTTATAACTACAATACTAAAAATAAGATAAAGATATTGGCATAGTACATCATAGCACAGTTTCTACTGTAAAACGGCCTACATGTCCACAAAAATGTAGTAAATATTAATTTGTGTGTGTGTGTGTGTGTGTGTGTGTGTGTGTGTGTGTGTGTGTGTGTGCGCGCGCGCGCACACATATATATATATATATATATATATATTGGCACCGAGATAATGTATATTCATATTGTGATAATACAATCCATCATCTCTTAAACAAGAAGAGGCATAAAAAAAATCTTGATATTTTTTGAATTTAGATAGTTTTCATTGACAAGAATTATAAGAAATAATGTTGATCATTTTTTATTCCTCATTATATTTATTTATATAATTGTATTAGCAAATATAAACAATTGGCTGCTATTTTGTTTAAAAATACTTAATTCTTTTTAATAGCAAACGCGTTGTACTAATACTTTCTTCCAATATTCAATTGTATGTGTGTCAACTAGAGTACTTTAAAAATATTATTCAATGAGATAATCTTTTTAGCTGTAATTTATTTGTAAAATCTATAATCCGTGTCAGCAAATAATATTATTAGCATTAATATCACCAAACATAATAAGCGAAAAGCAAAAAGGAACTTCTTTAACTTCTAGTTTACTTCTAGTTTACTTCTAGTTTAGATTGTAACCAAATGAATTCGTCTCATTAAGTTTTTCGTTGCGGTATATATACACACACACACACACACACACACACACACACACACACACACACAAAAGTGGTTACTCCGAAACTGCCCAGTACATTGGCATAATGAAAGCGCTTATGCTGGTACGACTGTAAAATAGATGCACACGGTGTGGTCTCATTCCAAAGTGAGATGTGCAATCGTATGAGATGCGACGCGTGGCGTCGCTGCGCCAGTATAACTTCGACGTCAACACGGAAGAAGCGGTTTAATCCGCGAAATGTGGAGCGAACGTGGAATTTGATTAACTCTGTTTGGGTGAGATTTCGACGATTCAGCAATTTCGTTACTGAATTGGAACTGTTAGTATTCGTAAACAATTACTGTGTCCTGAGAGATTTTGAGGGAATTAGGCTTAAGAGATGGCTTTTGGATTAATCTTGAATAAGTTGATGTATGTTCGTGTATTAATGTAATGAATCTTTTTATTGCACTAATATTATAATATATCGATATCGTATTGTTAGGATTATTACGTAAACATCCGTTGTTAAAAAATGATTCATAGAAATTGAAAATATGTGAAAAATATAAAATAATTGTACCGCAAATTTATTTAAATATAAAAACCTCGAGACTAATGGGTTTTAAAATATAAACGATCAAGAATACAAATTTATAAATTAAGTCAATAAATATGTGATAGAAAGACAAGTTATTAATAAATATGAGGTGTCGAGTGGCTTGCTGCTCGGTGCGATTGACTAGCTATCTATAGACCCGAGTTCAATATCATCTGCATTCACATACGCGATTTTTCGCGTTTAAGGAACTGAAAATGGCTTCACCTGGTGATTTAAGACACCTTTGATCACCAGCGCTATTCGGATCTGGCGTTAAATTTTAGGTTCTATATATATCAGTAGAGTAGATACATTATATGCATCGTTTCTCTTCCACGTTGAGGGAGTTGGACATTAGACTAACAACCTAATTCCGGAAAAATTATTGTTTCGAAACCTCTAGAGGAAGCTCGGATCCGATTTGGATCGTAGTGAATAGATTAATGAATATAAATAAATAGACTATAGAAAATTAGAAAATATAAATTTCTCCGTTACAACAATAAATATAATTATCTATTATATTATAATTATTAAATCAATTTACTCTTTATCAATCTATTCCCTTTCATTTTTCTTATTTTTATAATTATTCATTTAAAAAATGAACGTCAGAACTTAATTATAATGTATTTAATAATAAATTGGATCATATAATGTCCTGATGTTCTTAACCGAGATTTTAACAATTTTTTAATCTTGTCTATGTGCAAAGTGCTTTGGAAAAATTGAAAGAGATGATAATATATCTTTATCATGTTTAAAAACAATTTTTCTTTTGCGAAAAGTACTTACAATTAGTCACTGTATGTTACTTGTTATCAAGTTTATTTTATAAAATATCGCCTATCATTTTTTTTATTTATGGTTATGTTTATCCTATAAATTTCAGAAAACTGATGTATTATAATGAGTATTCTGTCATGTAATAAACTACTAAAATTAATCAATAAATAATATATTGGCATAATGTACTGATATATAATATTCTATTTTTAAGCTCATATGCATAACAATAGATTATTATCTAGATCTCAAAATTTAATATTAATAATGATCTGTTCTAGCCCGTCCATTTTAAGGTAATAGAATTATCATAGATATTATATCTCTTATTATTCTCAATACTAGTATATGCTATATAATATTATGTATATTTAATAAATTTTAATAGATCCTTTTTCTCAAATTAAAATAAAATATAATTTCTCTCGACATGCCTGTTCGACGCCCTTTCTTTTTCCTTATACTTCATTGCATTTACACAACAGCAAAAATACGATTAATTATAATAACAACAGTACACATTAATTAATAAAATACGATGATTATATAATACTTCACGTAATATTCCCAATATTAACGCGACATATAACTTATTGTATTGTCACATGAAGGTAACATAAAGAAATTCTAAGAAAATAGTACTTATCTAATATCTTTTATATTGTATGATACACTGAAAAAAAAATTGTTTAATTAAACACATTTAGTTGTTTGTAGGTTTGATTAATTCAACAAATTTTATTTAATCGAATTCAACCGTAGTCTGTTTAATAAATTGTTCAATGTTAAGCAGATTACGATTAAATTCAATTAAATAAAATTTGTTAAATTAACCAAATTTCCAAACAACTAAATGTGTTTAGTTAATTGAACAAATTTTTTTCTCAGTGTACGATTGACAAAATAAAAGTAGCTAATAAAAATACAGCACTCGAAAAATATAAACAAAATTTAATATTACGCGTTCAATATAGTTTGAAGAAATAATGCTTTTCGCAAGAAATATACTAAAAATAAATGGTCGATATATGTCACTTTTTTGTTGCTTATATCATAACTCCAATCCACGATTCTATTATTCTATGTTTGCGATTCAAAATTAATAAAGAAATTATATTTAAAAATCTATAAAACTCTAATTAAAACAAATTAAAATTAACTAAAATGCAAATTCAATATTTGAATCCAAGCGTTCAAAGATATAATTATCGTCCATAAAATCAGAATGAAATGTAATTTACAATCCCATTCCGTATCACTTACTTTAAATGAATAAATCGCGCGAGATATTTGCTAAATAGCTGTCACACATTGATACGAATATCACGAGTTATATAAATCATAAATATTAATTAATTGCGAAAACTGCTAAATGTAAGAAATAATCGTATTTGAGGTATCTCAATATTTGCGACCGCGTCTTGAATAATGAGAGAACATACGGAACTAATCTGCTCGAGTCTCATCGAAAATGATAGTGCAGCAACCTTATTATTATGCCATATAACATAATGCACTGCCAGTAGATATGCCGCAAAAATAAACATCGAGCAATATCTGCCAAAATTTGCTGTAAGTATATATTACATATCAGAAAACATTTACTATTATAAATTTTTTTAATCCAAATAAATCCTCCCCTATTTTAAGAACGTGAAAGAATTATATTGATCATAATCTATAATATATAAATGTTCCAAGAAAGTAAAATAAATTTTAAATATGAGAATATAATTTATATTCTTACTTATAATTAGATAAAAAAAAGTTATTCACATATCATAAAATTGCAAATGAATAATTAATCTTCATCTCATAATAGCTTTATTAAATCGATATATTTTTCGATGGTCGCCTAATGTTAAGCTTAAACGCAAATTGCTCATCAGCATAATCTTCTTATCCGATTAAATACAGGAATTTAATTGGCTGACAGAATTTATTATCAAGTGTAAAACCGGATATTATTTTTTTTACAACAAATACATTCTAAATTTCTTAAGAAAGAGATAATATTATTAATTTTAATCATACATTATATGTATAAAAAAAAATAGAAAATAAGGTACGAAACTTTTTCAATTACTAATGTATATCACAAAATATAAAATTCTTGTTACGGTATGCAATGTAAGATTTTAATCGGTAAGCATCTTCACCACGAGTGTTAAAATAAAAGCTTGGCCAACAGAATGATGCCTATCCAAGCGCATCTTCCTCTCGGCCACGAGGAATGGCTGTAATCCCCAACAAAATGGCCGGTCGTAGAGACTGGTGCGATTAGCGTGCCAGTCCGGAGTGCCGGGCCAGAGGCAAGATAGCCTGATGGATAAACGAGAGGCTCGTTTGGACTTTTGACGACTTCGACCGAGTCCTCCAACTACGCTGCAACTGCAGATCTTATCACGGCCGCAGCTGTGATCCGCTCGCATTAGCGAGTCCCGATTTTACGGACATCGCTCGTTCCACCCGTCATCGATCCGCTTGTGAATCAGCTCGATAATTATGCTAATTACGTAAAAAACCAGCCATCTTAAAGTAATGTCGACCGAAGGATTCTCAAGCCTCGCGAGCGTTCCTACCTTCAGTTCATCGTAGAGCTTCAGAATAGTTAAAGACCTATAACCTGATTTTTTAGTTACAAACTATAGCGCTGCAGAAGATACTTCTTTCTCTCGAGAGATTAGCTCATACGGAAATTAATTCTATCGTTCTACTCTGACTTATACAAATATTATTGTACATGTATCAGATTTTTAAATGCAGAAAGGATAATATTGTACCGTAAAAATATTTTAAATATATTTTTAAGTTTATACAAGATACATCTTAAACTTAAAAATTAAATAGATTTAAAAGTATCATTGTAAAATTCAAGATAGAAATTTCAGTATTAAAATCTAATCATTTCGAAATGTGAGATTTTATAGAATCTGAAAACTTATATATATTACTTATATTTTTATGATAGATCAAGAAACTTTTAGACAAGGAGTGTCTAAAAGTTTCAAGTTAAAGAAGCCAAAATAATTTTTGTTAGTAGCTTCAGATTTTAGATATATAAACTATATTTCACACATGATGGTAACACGGCTATTTAGAATTGACTGCTTAAAGTAAATTGTAAACTTCAGCCAGATGTTACCCCTAAATTAATACAAGCATTAACCTCGTTCATTGCTAATTCCCCGGTTGCACCACTTCTGCTAAAATTACATCCTCTCATTCGATTAAGCAAACTCTGAAGTTATATCGAGTTAAAAATGTTGATTTACACTGGGGAACCGATTCAGCGTTAGAATGTTCTAACTTCCCCGCTCTAAGCGGCTTTGTCCTGCGTAAATTAAGCGTAATTATTTAAATCCTAAATGTTACATATAAAATTCCGATTCGATTTTACTGTCTACTCAATTAAAAATTGAAAAGTCAAATAACTTAAAATATCTTTATATGGAAATTTTTTCATACGATTATGCGATGTCAGAAAAATAACGGTAAAAAATCAAGCTACGAATACTTCGCGGGTGAAACTAATAACTTCATCGCAGTATTACAAGCAGGATGCAATTAAAGTAATTATCCAACGCCTCGCACGTTCGTGTCGATGAATTATTCCCAGCATGTACCAAGAAAAAAGCCATGAAAGAAGGTAGAAAAGACGGTCGAGTTCAACATATTTACGGTCACGGACCATCAACGGTCAGGTCTTAATTGATCAAATTATACTTGTATTCATCTATTTCAGCTTGCAATTAATTACATGACACAATTATTTTTATGCGGTTATTATTATGCTGATACGAATAAATACTTTATTAAAAAAGTAAAAAGTTGTATAGAAAATAAAAAAATACAAATTTTACTCAATTTAAAAGGAAATATCAAATATGAATAATATATTACAATTGAAGACATTTATATAATGACAAAAAGTCATATAAATCTCATTCAAAAGTCAACGAATTCAAAATAAATTTAATTTTAATTTCTCAATTAAATCGAAATATCTTATCAATTTAATCCAATGAATATTGGCAATTTATAATAAATCGATTTATGCAAATATTCATCCAATTGTCTGAGTATAAAATATTCGCCAATATGTAATTCATGATAATATTCATTTATATTTCCGCACAATATAATCGCGTAATATTCGACAAATGCGATTCCCTTTCCGGTATAACAGGCGGAAACGTGCAGGAAGCTGCGAGACTATCCGGAAGAAATTTATGTGCACACCTGCGGTCTGCGTACAGGCCTGTCATGGATCAATTAATGCATATGCAATTAAGATCAAGCGAGGAGTATTCTTTCTGCTCCTCGCCCTTCTGCGCCCTATGCAGATCCTTCGTAAAACACACGAGCCTAATCGGCCGTTAATCGAACGTTTGCATGGAGCAAAAGGAAAAAGTGCAATTATTCGCGTACGAGAATTCAAATTGTGCGATCGTAAACGAGGAAGAAGAAAAAACCCGATAGGATTGTGGAAAAAGAAAAAGAATTCGAGAGAAGATTAAGAATGAATTTCCTTGTGATCAATCGTGGAGCAACAGAGGAAATCGATTTAACACGACGCATTTTTGCAGATTATCCAGTTATTTAGACTTAGTTATCAGATAATATTAGACGATCAATAAATAATTTTTTTAATAATCATCTTGTTCTTGTACGAAACTTCAAATCTGTAACTAAAAGTAGCAAGTAATTAAAAAAGCCTTTCTTTGTAATTTTATATTTAATGAATGTTCAATTAATAACAGCGTATTAATTGACAAAGATGCACAACTTTTCAATAAACTTCAAATAAAATTTTTACAGACAATCGCAATTAAATTACAATTTCCAAGATATATTGACAAATTCTAATTAATTAACAGAATTTAAAAAATAATTTCATTTATTTAATTAAAGATCTTTACATAACTGCTGAATTTCAGCTATTGACTTTAACTGCTGGATATGATGTACAATTTTTTAGTTTACCGGAAATACCACATTCATTTTATAATTTAAAATTCGATGTATAAACGATGCAAATAAGAGCCAGCATACCAAAGAATACTAATTCCAGGAGTTATAACTTCCCGTTGTTATCCGATAAATACAATATCGAACGCGAGAAACGATGTATGATACAAGAGAGAAAGAAAAAGAAAATGGTATAAGAGCCATACGTGTAAGAAAACAAATATAACACAAAATGCAGCGCATGGTTAAAAAAAGAAAAAAAAATCTCACATATAAGGTGATTCAAAAATTTTACAAATTGATAGCATCAATAAATATTAAGACAATTCTATTTTAATAAAAATTTTAATCAAAATTACTTAAATTACTTACGTAATTTTCAGAAATATTCATTAATCGAAAGCAATTCATTAAAGAACATATTTTTCGAGCATATTATATCGACTCGATATAATATTTTTATAGAATCACCCTTTACAAGCGTGTGTACGCGCGATTGTTGAAGGAAATGCGCGGCTTTCGCGAAAAGAGGAATCGATCTCTCACATATGTGAGACCCCGAAGGAATAGAATCGTCTATCTCCCGATTCCCAACGTTTTCATTTCTCGAGGAACCACGACAGAAAAACGAGAATACATGAGGACGAAAACAAAAATAATGCAGATGAAAAACGTGCATACTGGACGTAGAATGGACGATGGAAAAAATACAGAACCGAAAAGTACTTTGCGATACCATCGACCGTCAAGGATACCGATCGCTGGACCGCTGTCTCTCTCTCTCTCTCTCTTCCTTTCTTTTGCAGCAGATTTACAGGATGACGAGCGGTGCCCCGAGGACACGCGAGCGGTGCGAAGAGTAGGGAAGGACGACTTGGCACAAGAAAGAAAAAAGGATCTTCTAAACCATGTTCGTGCTAAAGTACTCTACTTACAATCTCCAACTCGCACAACGAACCGCTCTTCGGCTCCGACTAAGAAAAAAGCGCAAACATTTAACCCAGTTTTCCACGGGTGAAATTAACGTCTCGCTTTAATGCCGAACTTTAAGTATTTCTCCGTCGCGCGGACGAGATATATGGGATTGCCTACCCCAGGAAATAAGTAACGATTCTTTTCATGAAGAATTTTGAACGCGCGAAAGTTCATTTTCAAGTAGCAGATATTACCTATATTAAGTATGAGATAAATGAGATATTTTAAGCTATTTCAGAATAATATATGTTCGACCGTACGTGCCCGCTACTTTCATTAATCCAAAGAGCTTTACTTTCTTTCTTTTCTTTTTATCTTCTCTTTTATCCTTTTCTCATATATTCACTTCTTGCTTCTTTCTTTTTCCATTAATTCTTCTGTTTTTTTAACCTGCTTTCCTTTCAAAATACTAGCATATCATCTTCGATTCGATTTCTCAACGGAGTTATTGCGAAGGAACTCAAAGTCAATCGGGCACATAGGTAGACGTTGCCCAGCATAGGGCAACTAACAGAGCCTCGTAGTATTAAGTCATTACGTTCGAGTCCGGTCCTAATAATACCCTTCGAGTTGAGCGAAGCGAGCGAGGTCCCGTCCATCCATCCAGCCGTCCGCCAAGACGCGCCGTATCCTCAGTTCTTGCAGAGGTTCTCACAGTGATCAACAACCTCCGTCATCACGACGATCCCTTCGAGAATTGACCTCGACGTTGTCATTCGCAAAATTTAATAGGTATACTTCATGGTAAAAGAGCTATTTACTTCGATTCGTAAATGTTGACCAACAATGTTAAATATCAGAGGAGCGATAGTAACCTAATCCCTTGAATTAAATTACATTTTATTATTTTTAACTTTTATGTGTGTCAAAATGTAAATTAATCCATTTCTATGATTAATTTCAATGTCAATAACATCTATGTTAACATATGTACTTAATAAATAATCAACTAAACTTGAGTCAAAGTTTAATATACTTTCTTGAGTTAAATTGTTTAATTCTATTTTAGTTAAATTAACACATATTAAGCAGAAGCAGTGGCGATCTTCAGAAATGATAAAAAAACTGCAATTTTACATGATGAAGTTCACACGATGAACAATGAATATCTCACCAATGAACAGAAATTAAATGTCTACTATGATGTGCAATACAATTCACATACAACAAAATATGATTGCTCTACTACAGTCTAATAATTCTCATCGACAAAAAAAGAAAAATAGATATTTTGTTCTATATTCATTGATTTTTATTAATTTTTCAAAAAGATTATTATGATGTGTGTATAGAAATGTGAAGTATATAATTAATTAGAATTGAAAATTTCAAAAAATTTTTATTAATTTCGCTTTATTATAATCTAAGCCAAGAATCATATATTTGGAAACCGACTTTTAGAATATATAATTCAGTTTTCTAGTATAATAATATACTCCATATCAATACTTCAAGCAATCATCCGTCTATATATAATTCCCTATAGCACAATGATATCAATTTTCCAGCAAGATAATGGCTATGATATAAGCATAGATCTATATTGTTAGACGAGTACAATAGAACTAAGATAAATGGATAGTCTGTGATACGAATAATTTTTTTTTAATCCAACTTGCAGAACAGAGCATTCATTATTCTAGCACCTATACATTGATATAACAATATGATCACAGACTGGTGGATTTTCTTGGCAAAACAAACAAGATTAGACCTTTCTAGTTAAAATATATCCACAGAAAATATCAAGCAGAGTTCACGAATCTTTTCTCAATCAAGATTAATGCAATTCAACACTAAGGACCAGTTGTTCCAACTTTGGATAAACCATATGATAATTACCTACTTAAAAAACAAAAAAGTAAAAGAGTAAGAGCATAGAAGAGTAAGAAAATAAGACAGTGAGCTAAAGGTGATTTATCAAAAGGAAGGTTTCTTTTTCATCAAAAGAAATAACCCAGCCTTAATAACCAAAAATTTTATAAAAATAACATATCTACGTGTTTTCGTGTTTAATGTAATTTATATATTACTATATCGCATATCTTCTACGTTCAGATCTTCGCGTAAAACCATTTGTATCAATCTCAAGATATCGATGTAACAATATAATCACAGATACCCGGATTTTCCTAATAGTACAAGGATTGACAGTCGGTTATTCGATGCCTAATTGAATCGAGGCCAATCAACTCGGCACGAATCTGCATGTCGCGCCAACCTTCTTCTACGGATTCCTGCTCATGGTCCGCGTGCGAAACCTCACGTCGATAATCCCGTAATAAGATATTAATACCGGCAATCGCGGCTGGTCTAGAACGTGACTTCAAGGGCTGCCTACGTCTCTTTCTCTTTCCCCTTGCGCGAAACAGGCTCGTTGAGCGGGAGAAGGTCGACACGCTTTGCGTCAGGTCTCCTCTGATGCAGAGGTGTGCGTGTATCGTCATCGTGCCAGAACCAAGACGAGGATAATAACTTCATATAGAATGCCGGTGGTCCTTCGTACACGCGGTCACAACGTACAAGCTCGCGGGAACGATATGCACCGCGATCCGCCCATGTAAGAATTGCACGCGGTTCCGATAATCTCGATAGACATTAACCCACGTGTTCAACTTTTGAATTTTTTACTGTTATATGTTTTTTATACTTGAAGAAATAGCAAAGATAAGCGAGAATAATATTTCTAAAATTTAATTTTTTTTTTCAATAAAAGATAAATATAATTAATAAATTAAATATAATTAATGAATATTTCAAATCTTATTTTTAGAAATTATAAATTAATTTTCTCAATCTTTAATTATACTAGTTTAACATTTCGTACTTATTTTTTTTACATTGCAGAAAAAAAACATAATTATTATAATCTTCCTAATTTTCTGTCAAGAAATCGATTCTTATTAAAATATTAAAAATAAAAATATCTCAAATGATTCAAAATACTTTCATCATTTTTATCATAATAATTTTGGATCATTTATTAATTAAAATATAGAGTTTAAAATCTTTTTATGAAATTAACTTTTGGAGATTGATATTAGCATTTGAAGCAACCTGT
>Ga0157364_1000502_pt1 | contig 27202 bp, 41 predicted proteins | sample AttsexASBM2_FD_111476 | JGI IMG/M metagenome (GOLD analysis project Ga0157364, IMG submission 111476) | Fungus gardens microbial communities from leaf cutter ant in Ribeirão Preto, State of São Paulo, Brazil - Atta sexdens ASBM2 | ecosystem: Host-associated > Fungi > Mycelium > Unclassified ... | reverse complement strand
AGTTGCAGTCTTAGCATTGAACGTGCCGTCAGTTCCAAAATTAAAATGATATCCGTGCCAATCTCCCTCACCCTGTACTAACTTACCGTCACCGTCTGACCAATAGTGAAGTCCCCATGAGTTTGTCCAGTTAGACTTGATCAACTTACCGTTAGCAAATGACCAGTAAGCACCCATGTGCTTCTTGATGCCGTTGGCCTTGTGCCTGAATGACTTGTCTGTGTACCAGACCCCCTTCTTAGACCAAACGGTAGCAGCGTCTCCAGTATCCTTCTTAATGACCGGTTGGTCAGCAGTGAAGAAGTTATCGTACAACTGGTTAACGTCGAAGCGACCTAGTGACATTGGGAAATAACCATTAGACCCCCATTGCCACGCGTGCTCCGTTGAGTAATAGTTTTGAGTTGAAGTTGGTGTGTAAGGATATGAAGCTACCCACGCTTTTTCACCTGCAGGTGTCACATCTACGTGTGAACCCATTGTATATGACGTTGAACGGTAACCACCTAATTGCATCACTGCATCTTCAAACGCCTTTGCTACCGGTTGCATTGCAGCACCCATTGCCATTTGAGCAGGCTCTTCAATGTCAGCAACCAACACCGCACTAACCGGTAACCCGTCAGATTGCGCCATTGATACTGCATATTGTGCTTCTGCAATGGCACCAGCAACCGTGGTTGCGTGTAAATAGTGATACCCGTTAATATACAATCCTGCTTCTTGAGCTGCCCGAATATTACCGGCTGCTGTCCAATCGTGATACGTCGTACCCTCTGAAATCTTAGTTACAATCGACTTAACACCATGGTTATTTCGCATATCTACGAATTCAGGCGTTGTCATTTGCCCATTGTGGTTTGACACGTCCACCATATCAATTCGTGGTGTATCAGCGTGCACCGTATAATCACTAACAATTGTTGTTCCAAACAAAAAGGCCGCTCCAATGGCGACCAGCTTCATAGTTTTATTCATTTTACTTCTCCGTCTCCTTCATCTTTTCAACAGCCCATTCAATAGCCTCATCAATCTGTTTAGCCGTGAACAAATGTGCTTTGTCAGCTTTCGTCAGATAATCGGTAATCCACTTGATCGCTTGCGCTTTTTGGGTTGGGCCACCGTCAAAGGTCACCTCGGCCCACTTCACCGCAGCTTCTGCAATACCAAGCAAGTTTGTTAGCCGCTTATTGCGGGTAAACCGTTCTGAAGCCCAACCAATGGCCAAAATTAAAAGCGCTGGAGCAATACCTGATTGCCATAGCGCTTCTACAAGGTTTATTAAGTTATTCGTTGTCATCGTGATGTTCTCTCCAATCTTCCAATAAGCGAATTCGTGTTTCATGGTCATCAATACGATGATCATAAATTTTTAAAGTGTCTTGTAATCCAGTAATCGCCTTGTTCAAATCATTCATTGACTTCACGAATGTCACCTTGATTACGAACCACATCGCACCAGTTAATGAACCGACAACCGTTAGCCAGCCCGCTAAGTCGTGTGGAAAAAATCCCATAATTCCACCCCTGCTATTCTGTTACGGCACTGGCTACCTTATCAGACTCAGCAAATACTGTATCTTGGAATGCTGACCACGCTGTCCGGAAATCAGATAGGTGTTCACGGTAAATCACGCCATCGCTAACGTTATACCCCATTGAAGGAATGCCTTGTTCATCAACCGCCCCATTAAGGTTGGCATAGATCACCGTCCCGCCATCTTCTGCGATGATTGATAACTGTTGATTAAATTGCGTTGTCTTATCAATTTGTGCCATTGTCTTCTCCCTTGCTTAGCTCGTCAATACGTGACTTCAATTGTTCGTTCTCTGATTGAACAGTGCTCAATTGCGCCCGAAGTTGGGCATTTTCAATTGCTTTGTTTGCAATCTCTAATCCAAGATTTTGCAAAGTTTGTTGTTGTGATTGTTCCACGTTTGTTCTCCTATCTTATAAAGTGATGTTGAACCAAGTTTTAACGGTTCCGTCTGAGTTGATGGCTGATGGTATTTTAACAGCTCCCAAGCCACTCAATGCCTTAATAACCCGGCTCAAAAAATAATAATTGCTACCAGAAATCAGATAAGTTTCAGCCGAACCATATGCTAAACCAGCTTTAAGTCGGCTATCCCCAAAGTATGGATAATTAATGTTTTGGAAATTCTGCGTCCCAAATGCGAATTTACCACCACTAGCACCGGGTACGTTGATTTTTTGATTAAAAATGACGTCGTCGTCGAAGTTAAAGCCCGCATATGCTCCAGTTGGTGCTGAGTTGCTTCGGTACCAAGACATCTGAATAACAGGGTTCATAGACGTGTCACCGCTGTTACGCGCTGCCCAAGCCATGTACTCGGCGTTTCCATCGAGCCAGAACGTCAAACCTTGATAAGTGGCTGGCTTTCCTGTCATACCTTGAACACCAATACCTCCAACTGATTCACCTGCCATTGTTAGCTTCATTCCATAGTTCATAAAATCGGTGATTACCCCACCTGAATTAACGGTCATACCGTTAGCGTTTATCGTGGTTGAACCATACTTACCATTCCAATTGGATTGAATAAAGTTAGACACATTACCAGAAAGTTTATTGACATCAAGGCTACCAATCTTGGCATTGGTAATAGAAGCATCCGCAATTTGTGCCGTTCCAATCGAGGCGTTCTTAATCAACGCACCGTCCATGAAATTCTTTCCGATGAAAGTTGTGTCACCGGTAACCGTAATTTTCTCACCAACAATATTAAGCCCAGAAGAGTCACCGTTAATTCCAGCAATCAATTCGCTTGTGTTGGCTTGTATTCCAAACGCAAAGTAATTATTGAACAACTTTAATGTCGAAGCGTTGTCACTGCTTGAACCAGGCATGTAAGCGCCTGTTGGTAGCTTGGTTGACCCAAGGTAAGGCCGTGATACATAGACACGACCGCCACCGTACTGCGTGAATTGCAGATACAGTGATGTAGTTCTTGAATCAAGGGTGATGTCAGCCGTGTAATTGTTCCAGCCAGACATACCGGTATCGAACGAACCCCCGATTGGCGTTGACTTGGTAGTTGCACCTGAACTGTCCTTCTGAACAATCTCGGCTTTGAAGTACGCACTTGTCCCAAAGGACTTAGCATACAAGTCGAAACTGGCATAAAACTGAGTCCCACCCAAGTTCATCGTGTAGATTGGCGTGCTAGTCAATGTGGCAGTTTTGCGGTCAAAGACAACATCTCCACTGTTAAAGGTAGCAACCCGAACACCCTCGTACATGGTACCTGTATCAATTTGCCAAGAGACATCACCTGACAACGTCCAGTTGGCCAAAGCGTTAACGAATGATGAATCTACAATCAGATTGGTTGCTGATACTGACGCCATTATGCCATCACTCACTTGGGAAATTTGGCTCTGCATATCCGTGTCATAACTTTTAATGGTACTCGTTACGAAGTCCTTACCCGCTTGCAAGGTAACACTATCGCCGGATTCTCTATCGGCAATTTCTTGCTTTAATACTGCTTCTCCGTTGGTGACTTTATCGTTCAGATCACTGGTTAACTTAGCCTGCTTTTCGTTAAGTTCATCGGTGTAAGTATTAGAGGTCTCAATCGCACTATCAACAGCTTTTTCGATATTCTGCTTCGTGTTACTATCGACCAATATCACCCACTCACCATTGGTATACTGCTTCATGAATGACGTACCCGATCCATTGTCATACCACCACATATCCCCTTCTCTTGGGTTCTGCGGCTGGTTTGGACCAGAGTAACTAGTGTTCTTACCGTTGGCAGTCTTGACCGCGTTATCGGCCTGTTCTGTAGCGTGACTTAACGCTAAATCAACTGAATTCGACTCAGAACCATCTAACTTTTGTTTTGTTGCACTAAGAGACCCAGCTTCCACGCTTGAACTAATACGTTCCCCATAGATGTTGTACTGTTCTTCAACACTGATAATACGAATACGCTGGTTGAAATCCAATTGCTCATCAACCGCCAGAATATAATCACCTGGTACCGGTGATTCGTAATCGTAGCCGGCATTCTGCAACTCCTCTAACGAAATACCTACCGAAATTGAGTAGGAACTATCTACTGCTTTTTTGAGGGCTGCTTGCAATGATGCTGTCTTGGTATAACGTTCATCAGTAATTGGATCAGCTTCAAGTTTGCCGTAAACCGACGCAAGCGGGCTTGTATACTCGGCTTCGTAACGTCCCTTGCTCTCATCATTTTTATCAATAAAAGCGCCAAAGCCTTTGGCATAGGTGACGAAATCAGCAACGTTGTACTCCAAGTTCAACTCTTGCAAATTGAACCCTTTTCGCACAATTGTTGATAAGTCTTGACCTATTTCTGACGTAATCATAATGCGACCAGAATCAGCGATTGAAAACTCCATTTCCATATCGCTTATCAAGTCATTAAATAGTGCTAGTCGGTTCTTATCACCGAAGTTTTGCTTCTCCCAAGCGTCTACTTGCGATAGCAGTGTATACGAATACTCTGAACCGTTAAACACAAAATCAAGATATTCTTTTGCTGAGTGTGACCCATCTTTTAACGTCCCGTACGCAACCGACTTACTCATTTTGAAGAAGAACTCATGGACTGCGTCAAACTCAACCGTGATTGAGTTACCCCCGTCAGTTGGTGCAACGTAAGTGATATAGTACCAATCACCATTGAACATTACTGACCAGCCACGTTCCATTTGATGCAGCACGTCGTCGTTGCTGTAGATAGTTCCGGTCAGAGACTTTTCACCATTAACCGCTTCTTTATACGTCAACTCTGCTTCAGCTAACTGAATATTCGACTGTGGGTCTCTAAACTTAAGCATAAAAACTCCTTATACATAAAAATCAACTTTGTTTTTGATGATGACATCGCCCTTAAACGTTGTTTGAAACGGTACTTGCAACGTGTCATTCGGTAGCAGTTCGAACTCCTGAATATTTGTTTGATCGTTAATATTGGCTTGATTAAGTTTGAAGGAGATACCGTTCAATAAGAACACATCCCCCTTCTTAATCGGCACTTTTCCTTTAGCGGTATAGGTGAACTTTTGCTTACCAACCGTGAAATCAAACGTATAACCCTGGGCTTCACTCGCTGTTAATTCGAAGTAAAATGGCCAATCAAACTGCGAAACACCTGTCGTTCCAGCGTAAGGAATAGATGTTTGACCCGTTAAATCAATATCAACTGGCTCTGTAATACCGTACGGTACGCCTGTTGTAACAAAACCCAACGTAACCTTCGTTAGAATCCTATCGCCTACTTTTCCTTGTGTCTCATAGTCAATTACATCAGATAACAAAACGATAAACCCGTATTTGTATGCAGAATGGTTGTAATCAACGTATGTCACCATTTGCTCTTGTACGCCGTCATTACTCAACTGTTGCATAATCGAATTTGGAGTTTCGCCCGGCCGTTCGTAACCATACATATCCTGACGTTCATCAATCATCTCCGCAATGAAGTACGGTTCAAGACTACCGAACACACCATTTAACTTATCTTGCATTCCTAAGTCAGCTTCAATACCAGTCGCATAGTAATAACCAGTCACCGTGATTGTCTTTTCGGTGTGCGTTGCATTCTGAAACTTTTTACCGTTTTTAAAAGCAACGCTCTGTGTCTGCAAATCTATGCTTGGTGTCCCACGCGAAATATCAGTCACAAGTAGGCCAAGTTCCGATAAACGTTTTGGCACATCACCTTTTTTAATTAATAAATCCATTGAGTACTCCTAACGCTTATTGATCAACTTAACCTTTGCTTCATTACGTGCATCCTTATTTGCCAAATACGTACGCACCTTGTTACCGTCCCACTCTTGGTGGACTTCAATTTCAACTACTGCACTAGGCGCGTTCAAGACATCATCATCAAGTTCAGCACCGAACGTCATGCCATTAGCCCCAGCAAGTTGTGTGCTAGCAGTGACGTTGGCATTCGCATTAAGTTGGTCTTTCATCATTTGATGTACACCCTGTAATTGAGACTGTACGTTGGATAAATCAACACTGCCAAATGCGTCGGAAACTTGGTTTGCATAACCGGACACGGACTTTTTAACATCCCCAAACGTATCGTTCAGCGCGTCGTTAAATCCGGTCATAATCGCTCTACCAGCTGGAATAAGCAACTTGCGGTCATAACTGATTGGCCCCTTGTGGTCACGGATCCATTGCGCAATGTTACCAACGAACTTCTGTACCTTATTCCAAAGCGAAACAAGCCCATTCCAGAAGCTAATCATGATTGCCCTACCAGCATCGTACAAGTTAATATTCATTGCTGAATAAATGGCATTCTTTACGCCATTCCATAAACCGCCAATCCAATTAGCTAATCCATTCCACGCCTTGCTAATATCATTCACAACACCATTAGCAAAGTTCCCAGCTCCTTGCCAAATAGCGTTCCATGCACCTACAACGGAATTTTTTACGTTGTCCCATAAACCCGAAATCCAGCCCGGAATTGAGTTCCAAATGTTCTGAATATCGTTGATAATAGCCTTAGCGAAGTTAACAATGGCCTGCCACATAGAATTCCATGCATTAGACACGACTTTCTTCGCGTTGTTCCAAAGTCTGTCGATCCACCCTGGAATAGCTGACCAGATATTTTTAATATCTTGCCAAATACCAGAAACAAATCCAACTACGGCGTCCTTTACTGAATTCCAAACTTTATACGTCACGCTGGCAATTCCATTCCAAATCGTTGCAACAAAGTTGGAGATCCCTGTTACATAGCTTGAAATCGCTTGTGCCAGACCGCTCACAATGCTTTTCACACTGTCGACAATCTTATTCCAAATCATCTCAGCGTCGGCTTTCATCTGGTTCCAATTACCGGTCATTGCATCAAGTAACAACAAAATTGGCCCCATGACTGCCGCTTTAATCAATCCCCAGATACCAGATGCAATCTTAATGATACCGTTCCAGATACCCGAAATCGTAGTTGTGAAATTGTTCCAAAGTCCGACAATCGTGTCGATAATCGGTTGCATGAACGTTGTAATCGCTGACCAAACTGTGCTGAACACGCCTACAGCAGACTGCCATAAACCACTCACAGTTGCCGTGAAATTTTGCCAACCCGTTTGGATGGTACTCCAAATCGTAGTAAAGACATTTACAATGCCACTCCATAGATTGCTAAAGAACGTGACAGTTACCTGCCACCCCGTCTTGATACCGTCCATTGCAGAACTAAACAAGCTAGTGATTGAACTCCAAACACCTTGAAAGAACGTCACCATGCCTGTCCATGTATCAGTCAACCACGACGTGAACGCTTGCCAAGCGGCTTGTCCACTCTTAGTTTGTGTAATCCAATAAATCAATCCGGCCACTAATGCAGCGATTGCAACAACAATCCATGTAATCGGATTAGCGAGTAGTGAAGTGTTCAACCCATTTTGCGCTGTAGTTTCAGCAACTGTTGCTGCCGTATTTGCTTTGTTTGCCATCGTAAACAACTTTGTGTTCTTGATCCAACTAACAAACCCGCCTGCATCAGAAACTTTACCTAAGAATTCACTAGTTGCTTTTCCAGCATTCCAAAGACCTTTACCAGCTGAAGACAACGTACCCGTAATCTTTCCTGCGCTAGCCAAGAAACCACCAACAGCAGTTGTCGCCGGCCCAATTACTGGTGCAAGTCCAATGAAGTCACGTGTCACCTTAGCAAAACCAGAGTTACTTGATTGTGCCCAATTCAACGTGTTATTTGTCCAATCTAGCAAGGTACTTGAAACGCCACTCTTGGATGCCATTGCCTTATTAGATAGAGACTCCCAATTACCACCGACTTGTTCAATCTTGGCACCGACATTCTTTTGCATTTCTTGCGCTTGATCAGCCAAAACTTTTGACGCAACTTTTTGAGAACTCGTTGACTTGTTAACAGCACCGGTAAACGCATCCCAACTTGTCTTGGTATCACCAGTTTTATCTTCCACGGCCTTCATGATAGGCACCATAGCCTTCATACCGGCTGAATGGAAGATAGTCTTAAGCGCCGCAGCCTTGTCAGCCTTTCCCATTCCGTCAGTGGCTTTTGCAACTTCAAGGGCAATCTGCTTGAACGGTTTCATATTTCCGTGGGAATCCTTAAAACTCAACCCCAAATCTTCCATCAATCCACTTGCCTTATCAGAAGGCGCCATCATCTGCAGAATAGCGTGGTTCAAATCTTGTGAAGCGTCCGCCGCACTGAATCCCTGATTTGTCAGCAAACCAATTGCACTAGACGTATCTTGCATAGACATACCAGCCAAATTAGCTGTTGCTCCAATTGTTGCCAAAGCGTGTTGCATATCTTCAACTGAAGCATTAGACAAATTGGCAGTTGTCACCAACGTTGCAGCTGCTTGCTGTGGTGACCCAATCGACTTACCCCAGATATTCATGGCGTTTTGTACAACACCGGCCGTCTGTTGCAAATCAGAACCTGCAGCAGTCGCAGCTTGTGCGATAGAAGGGAACTCTTTCTTAATGTCGCTGATTGACGCACCATCTCGTGCCATAGCGACCATGGCATCAGCAGAGTCTTGCGCACTTAACGGCAAATCAGCTCCCATCTTGTTCGCAACGTCAGCCAATCCATCAATATCTTTTGACGTACCACCAGCGATAACTGCGGCAGAGTTCAAACTTTGATTAAATTCACCAAAACCTTTCAGTGACTTTGTTCCCATCAAAGTTGTAGCAGCACCCACACCAATCATTGTTTTACCAACGGTTGATGCAACTTTTTGCGCACCTCCCATATTGCTAACGGTATCTTTACCAATTTGTTTCATGGCATTGGTGTATTCGCTAATATCAGCACCAATGTGTGCAATAACTTCTCCACCGTTATACATTCAATTCCTCCCTTCGTTATGAAAATGCTTTACGCACTCGATCATATAATCGGCGTCGCTCAGACTTTCTTTTGTCCTGTCCAGTCTCAAAAATATTCTTAACGTTGCGTTCTAATTTTGCGCGGTCAAATATTTTCTTGATCTTAGGCTTCTTAGCATTATCAACGTAGCGCTGATTGAATAGCTGTACTGCTTGTTCTTCTTGCCTGTCAATCTTCGCCATTGCGATACCTTCAAAAAGCGCCTCGAGCTCCCATTTATATAACGAAAAAATGTAAGGAATATCAGTAATACCTTGGCGTGAAGCTTCGACAATTAGACGTTTTCTTTCAATGTGCTCAACATCTCGTCGAACGACTTCTTTTGGACTTCTGTTGTGTCCTCTTTCGTCATCAGCGCTTCCCGAACCATATCCATCGACTTGATTTGGTTCTTGACCGCCTTGACGAAAAAACCTGACTCTTGCAACTCTTCCTTAATTTCATCAAACACAGCATCAATATCGCCATTATGTGCAGCGTTCAGTGCATCAACAGCGTCACTCAACTGTTCGTCAGTCAACTTCGTAGGTACCAAGATTGCAATTGCAGATGGCAACATCATTACGTCACCTGTAACAATGCCATAAAACAAATTAACTGCTCCGTCACCAGCGTTGGTCCCGTTTTGTTCGGTTGATAGCAACTTATTCGCCTTGTAAAAAGCTCCAAAGTTAAATTTTCCCGTTACTTGCTTACCCTTAATGTTCAATTCAATAGCCATGTTGTCTTACCTCTTCGTTAAAATATTTTTGGCGCCCTTTCGGACATAATAAAAAGGCTCCCAAATTAATGAGAACCCTAAAAAATTAAAGTGCCGGTACATCTGTTGTGCCGTCTGTCTCTGGTCCGAAGTCACCAGTCGTCTCTCCTGGGCGTTCGAACTCGTACATGTCCTTCAACGCTGCGATTTGCTCGTCAGTAAGTGGGAATGTACCAGTCTTCAACTTATCCAAGATATTCAACGTGTATGATGCTGAAACCATGTCATCTCCGTCGTCCAACTCCAACTCATCAACAACTCCGTATCCGAAATCAGCCGGGAATACCTTGTGCGCCTTACCGTCGGCATCTGTTTCCGTCTCGGCAACACGATCATCAACAACCACACGCCAAACCTTAACTTGCTTACCGTCGTGCTTTGCATTCTTAATAATATCGATTGCCTTATCACCCGGCACAACGTATGACTCCAAATCAATTGAGTCTTCGTTAGTTGATGGCAAAACAACACGACCGAACTTCGTTTGCTCGTCGATTGAGTCACCACCAATTGTCAACGTTCCGCTAGTTTGTGCTGCAGGCAACACTGCCTTGCTTCCTACTGGTGCGTTAGTAGCTTGCAAAAAGTACCAAATCATCTTGGCAAGGATTGGGTTACCCTTTGTTTGCTCCACACCGTTATCAATAAACTTATCTGCCATATTTCCTCCTAAATAATTGCTCTCACGCTGATTACAGCATGATAAACATCACGTCCGATTGAATTATCAAACACCGTCTGACTGGTGCTGACGTTAATTACACGTTTTGACTGTGCAATGACGCCACGCAACTTGTACAACGCATCTTCAAACTTGATACGACTATTCGCAGGATAGAAAACGTGAACCGACAATGACGTATCACTAGCCGCTAACCCTGTTTTCAACGCCAAGTCGTTATCAGTGTGATCACTCAAAACGACAAACGGTTCTGGCTGTTCTGGGTCCGGTAATACACGGAACACTGGCAGATTAACCTGGTCAGTTACTCTCTTTTCCAAATCCTTCAATAGGTCAACAAATGGTGAATAAGTCAACGCATCCCCTCCTTTAACAAGTTTGATAGCATGGTGTACAAATCTTTTTCATGTGCTTTAACGGCAGGTCCCATGTAAGGTTGTGCCGGCGCTTTACGTGTTCCCATTTCTAGGTAAATTGAATAGTTTGCGGTTGCGATAACTTGCGCATTAAGTGCACCCTTCGGTTCAGCCATAATATGTTGTGAGAGATAACCCGTATCCTTCGGCGCATTCTGATAGGCAGTCTTTTCGACTTTTCCGGCTACCGTATTGATAATACGTGTCGCCTCATTCTTAATAACTGCCGGTTGACGACTGAACCCCTTAACTAAATCATCCAGACCACTAAAGTTAATCGTTACACCATTGCGTCCCATGGTTACACCCCCTGTACAACTAGCACAGTGTTTTTTCGCGCGTTAATAACCGCCTGTGGCTTCCTAGTAACCCCATTGATTAAAACGTTCTGTACGCCAGAATAATGCCCTTTTAAATGAATAGCCACTGCATCTGATTTGTAGGAACCAAATACATTGATGTTCATCTGTGACGAAATACCAGTAACGTGCGCTTCAATCCAATCGGTTGTTTCTTCTTCATATTCATTGTCTGGGTCACTTGAAGGCGTCCTGATTGTCAACTTCACTCGGTTTTCATATCTCATCAATAGAACCTCGCAATGCCCCGACCACCACGCTTCTTACGGTACTTATTCAAGTACGTTGCGTAATCAGCAATATCATCATCACGCCATGACACGGACACATCACTTTCGTTAGATGACGTCTTACCTTCATCCCCAATACGGTTGTATCGGCGTACCGTGATTTCTCGCAGTACCCAATCAATACCTGTTGGAAACTTAATATCGGTGTCACTGTCTTGGTTGATATAACTAACAAGACGTTCCTGGCTGTCCGAAACAAGCAACGTCAGCAACTCATCTTGTAGCTTGTCCTTGATACCAAGCAATAACTTAACCTTACTCAAAGTATCTTCAGCCACGTGACACCTCCTAATCGGTAATCAAAGCCAACAAATCAGCCTTCTTAGCCGCCTTGTCGTAATCAATTCCTACTTGATCCAAATAACCCTTGATTTCATCAACTGTATTCTTATCAGTCGGCTTTTCAAAAGTTTCTTCAGTACCGTCGTCAACTTCCTCAAATACTCCGTGTTCACGCAAAAAAGCAACACGTTCAGGCGTTGGCTCCAAGTATCGTGGGTACATATCACCAGCGTTGTAATGCAATCCAGTTTCCAAATCGTTAAACGCTTGTACTAACTTAATTTGCTTCATCTAAAACCACCCCTTTACAATGATTGGTCGTTAGTTGTATCTGTTGTCCCCACATTCAACGTTGCAGCAACCACACCATCAGGAATTTCAACGAACAACTTCATAGCACCAGTAAATGTTGCTTCAAGCGTCAAGTTTGATGTGTTCTTGCTTGATACAACAGCCAACAAACCAGTTTCGTCAGTGTAATCAACGAAGTATTGGCTCAAATCAGACTTTTGCATGTCCAAGTAAGCCAAAACAATGTTATCAACGGCCGTCGTGAATACCTTTCCTTCTGGAATTGAACCCAATGAAATTACCTTGTCAGCTCCGATAAAGTTTTTCAACAACGTCATACCGTAAGCGTTTGATGCGTCAGCTTGAATCGGCTTACCTGCCAAGAAGTTTGCAACGTCCATTGGGTTAACGAATGAAACCAATGGAGCACCTTCAAATTCTGGAATAGTTTGCAACTTCCCCCAAGACTTTGACAAAGCGACTTGCAAATCACCTGCCGTCAACGTGTTCGTTGTTTCACCCAACGCCGTTACGAAATCAGTCTTGATGCCTGATTGAATTTCACGCATCAGCTTCGTGTCGGCTTGGTCAATAGCGATGTCCGCACCATGACGTGCGATTGCTTCTTCTGAAACCGCGCGACGCTTCTTGATCCATCCAACTTGCACCGTACGGGCCAACTTACGAGTGACCTTTGACAATGGAATCGTCTCACCTTCGCCAACTGTTGCAGCCGTATCAACGTCTGTGTCCCACTTGTAAAGCTTAATTTGCATGTCCGACGTCATTGGCTCCATGCGGGTAACGCCTAACAATGTCAACAAGTCATTAATTGACGTTCCAAATCGGTTCAAGAAATCAATTGACTTAATTTCTCCCAAGTCTGCTGCTACATTCAAGTTATTTTCTGCCATGTTTTAATTCTCCAATCTTAGTTACGACCAAACAGGTCAATGTGTTCTGCAATCGCTTGTTGACGTTCCTTCGTGTCCTTGATTGCAAAAATATCGGCCTTAGTCATTGAAGTGCCACCAGCACCACCATTCTTAGGCGTCTTTTGTAGCAATCGCTTGTTCACTTCACGTTCAACTGCTTCATCAAAGGCCGTCTTGGTCACCTTGATGTTGTTTTGAATTTGTTCAGCATCATCAGCCATAACCATTTCAGCAAATTCAACTGGCAATCCTGAATTGTTTAATTGATCGCGCGTTTCAATCAACAATTCAGAACGTTGCACCTTGCGTTCACGCTCTGCCAATTCGCTTTCTCGCTTCTTTGCCATCTCAGCAGAACGTTCATCCTTGCTCAACTTAGCTAAGCGTTCTGCCTCATTCTTGGCATTTTCAACTTCGGCTTTCTTCTCGTTCTCCCACTTAGCCTTTTCAGCAGCCATCATCTTAGATAGTTCGCTTCGTGTGAACGTCTTCTCACTGTTGCCAGTTTCAGGTGTAGCGTCATTGTCCGCCACGTCCGTCACTTGCTCTTGGTCTTCAACTACTTCTGCCATTACAACTCCTTAACGTTTTACGCCCGCCGGCTATACTCGTTTTACGTCCGGCGACGAAACAACGTTCTTTAACGACTACGCTGGGAAAGTCAGGCAAAACAAAAACGCCTAACGAAATTAATCGTCAGACGTTTTGTCCAAATACTTATCAAACATTGCCAAGTCATCATCACTCGGCACAATACGACTACGGCAGTTCGGATGCATAGCCGGTGCGTTGTCACCAGATACAAAATCTGACAACTTGTGCACTGTACCGTTCAATCCACGGCAAACATTAGACGTCCGGTCATCCATCACCGCTACAAATTCATATTTCTTAAAACCCGAATCTTTATAACGACGCGAAATTGCTTGATTAGCAACGTAAGTTGATTCAGTTCGCACCAAACGTTCTGTCACATAACGTCCTGAACCCAGCTTCTTTGCCAATGCACGCGCCGTCACACGTGGGTTATCACCACGAATAGCTGCTTGAACCAACGCGTCCTTCAATGCATTGACCATCACATCCGCATTACGCCATATGCGCGTTGAGTAATTAGCACCACTCCATTGGCTAGACAATATCTCTTTGATTTCACGATTATTCAACGTTGAAACAGCTTGTCCAGCAACCGCAGCCCCATAAACATACTTACTTTCATTAAATAGATAATCGGTCAACGTGCCTTCCTGGCTATTCGTTGCTTGTATCATTGAGAATTCAAGTTCAAGCTTCAAAAGTTCAAGCCGGTTAATCTTCGCCGTAACATATTGCGCATTAAGCCTCTTAAGCGCTTCTGCGTCATTTTGCAGACCTTTACGGTAATTATTCGCACGCTTCACATAGTCGCTTAAATCGGTGTCTCTGACCTGTTTAATGACTTCTTCATAATCGAACCCGTTATCTTTGCCGTATCGGTCATAAAACTTATAGATTTTATCGTTAATATCGGTCAGCGCCTCCTGATAATACTTCATCAACTCATCATTGAGTTTGACTTCCTTCTTATCCAGCTTATCGAATATGCCGTCCATGCGTTTTGTCCAGTAATCTTTACTCGTCGCCATCTTCGCTTACACCTTCTTGATCAGGATTTGGATAATCATTGGTTTGACCGTTGAACATCAACTGATTGTCTGCCTTTTGCTTCTCCAACCGCTTCAATTCTTCGTCTGCATCAACACCAGTGAATTGCTTCAGTAGTTCAAGCAACGTTTCATCACTGACAATGCCATACAAGCTCTTAACGTTAGCAATCAATTCATTCACGTTCTGTGGAATGTTTGGCGTGAACAAGATTTCCGTGTCGTTGATTGCATCATAATTAACGCTCGAATTACCCTTGATACGCCAAACATTTACCGCTAAGCGCAACCGTCGCATAAGTCCACGTTCAAACAAACGTTCTTGTGTCACACGTCGATTGTCGGCAGCCATCAGCTTATACTTCATTGCTTCACCAGACTGAACTCCCGAAAAGTTTTGGTCACTGGTATCTGGTGTAAACGTGAACCGCAGAATATCACCAACCAATCGGTCAATGTAGGCCTTGGTACCAGCTGAGTCATAGGACTTTGTCAGATACTCAGCACCAGGTTCAGCTCCATTGTCATCTGGGTTATCGTCCATAATCAGCAAACGTGCCTGCTTCATTTGAGCAACAACATTACCAATAAAGTTTGGGTTTGGTCGTTCAGTACCGTTGTCGTCAACAATTACCGGGTTTTCATCACTACCGGTGAATGGATTTCCCTTAATCATCAATAGCGCATTATTGAAATCTTCCTGCGTGTTTGCCAGCTCTGATTGAGCCAAATCGTAAGCATCGATTGTATCCAAAACAGCTTCATAAGCGCCCGTCCTATCCTCGTTGCTGGCGTATTCAGTGACCGGTACACCGTCGAACTCGTGGGTTGTTTCCTCAACAAACTTCATGCCTCCAGCTTCTTGATTATCATTGCGGTAGTAATACACCTTCTCGTTTGTGTACACTTCAACGAAATCACGGAACCTGCCCTCTTCGTATCGAACCCGGTAATACCGAACCGCAAACAACGAATTACGTTGCACCGTATCATCATATACAACAAAGACTTGCTCCGGGTTTAATCGGGCAAGCCTTACTTGAACGTTATTCTCATCACCATCAACGTATAGCAACTCATAGGCCCGGCCATAGATTGAGAGGTCGGTCTTAATTAACACATTGTGGTAACTCTCATTGTTCTGCTTTGAAAACTCATCAATATCATTTTGCAACGTCGCATCTGCCGCGTTCTTATAAACCACCGGCTTACCCAGCATGTAACTCTGCTCAAAAATCGTAATGTATCGTGCAAAATCACTGGCAATACGATTGTCTGCCGCTGTCTTATCAGACTTTGGTTCCTTATAACGAATATTGTTATCTGCAAGATAATACCGCTTCAATGCTTTTAGACGGTTCACCTGCGATGACTTATGCCGGTTAATAAATCGATCTAATTGATTAATAAATCCTTCGGCCGCTGGGTCCATAATTGCGTAATCATCAGCATTCATAAAAAATACGTCATTCACATTAGGGTTAAATCGGCCTTTTCTCAAAAATTCAATAGTCATAACTGCTCCTATCCAAAGTACGTGCGTGCCTTTCTCAGCTTTTGTTCAAATGAATCAGCACTCTTAAGCGACTGCTTGTCGGCTGCGTAACGAACTGCGTCCAAAAAGTGGTTAAAACTATCAACTGGCTTATTAATGTACTCGCCTGTCTTCTTGTCTTTCAGCCACGTATAGTTGTCTAGCTCCTCAATTACCTGGAACAATCGCTCATCAACGACGATTTTGAATTGCTGTAAGTATTCAATACCGTGTCTAATACTATCAGGTCCTTTACGCGCCTTTGTTATCCGGTCGATACCAGCCTTGCGTATCTCTGCAATCGATTTTGGTTCGGCTGCATCAGCAATAATTACTTCTTTACTGTGTCCTAAATCCTTAATCATCTGCGCTATCTCACCATTTAGCATTCCGGTTTTACCAGTTGCTTCTAGGATATACAGCACCTTATTTTCAACATCTAGCTTGATATGCACAAATGCCGTTGGGTCATTGGTATATCCAAAGTCCAATCCGAAGTATGACGGGACACCCTTTAATTCGTCACTGTCGGCCCGTAGAAGTTGTTTCTCGTACTTAGGGAATATCAGCTTATCCAGTGTCGCAAACTCGCCCAGCGCGTAAATCTTGTAGTATGCGCCGTTAGTTTCGCTCAGCTGTTCAATACGCCTACGATTGGCGTCATCCAAGAACTTATTGTCCCTGTAAGTAGACAAATGAATTTTCGTGTCTGGATCCGTTCGATCGAAAAATTGCTTGTACACCCAATTGGCTTTAGATACCGGATTAAACATAATGAATATTTGTTTCTGCGGGTGTTTACGTTCACGCAAACGCAAATCAAGCTGATTAAAATCATCCAACGTAAACTCAGTGGCTTCTTCCATCATGACGTCGCTGATACCCTTTACTGACTTAATTTTTTCTGGGTTATCAAGACCCTTGAAAATAAACTCAGCACCATTCGACAACTTAATTCGATAATCAGTATTACGAACCTTGGCGTATGGCATCAATCCCCATTCAGTCAGCCGTGAAATAAAGTCTTCAAAGATTGAGTCCTTAACAGTTGCACCAACTTTTCGCAAAATTAAAAAGCGCCGGGGAATTTTCCAATCACCCAACGCTTTTAAAATAACTTTTTGTACTACACCAGCAGACTTACCCGACGACGCACCGCCGTACCATAAATCAACTCGTGAGTCGTAATCGTACAGATAATCAAAGACTTGTTTGTTGAACACTCGCGCCGGCTTTGGAAACTCCAACGTCAACTGTTCATTCTTACTCATCTTCATCCTCCTTGTAATCACCCATCACAACGATTGGTTTCACTTCTACGACGCTTTCGGCCTGGAAGATACCAAGTACCTTACCCAAGTTTTCAGCAGCCTTAATTCGGTTGTTAACCTTTGTTGGCACCTCAATAACTTTTCCAGACGGTGTCACTTCCTGCTCACCTATCTCACCCTTAACAACCTTTTCAAAGAATTCAATCACGTTGTCAGTTGTCATTCGTCGCTGTTCTCGGAGTTCGGCTTGTCGCTCTTTAATGGCATCAGCAATTGTAGTATTTTGTAGTAATTTTCTGGCATTAGTATTTACATACTTCTCACTATAACCAGCCTCACGAGCCGCCTTAGCCGCGTTCCCACCATTACTAATATACGCTTCAATAAATCGTTTCTGTCGCTCATTTAAGTTCATATGCCCGTCTCCTTTCAATGCAAAATAAAAACCCGATTGTACAATTAATCAGGATTAGTCATTAATTTAACTTAATCTTTGCGGCCGAAATATCACCACTCGTTGTTGTAGTAGATGAAATTTCGCCATCTATTATAATGTTATCCGCTTTAATAAGCATGCCATCATTGGTCACTTCAATAATGGTTCCATTTTCAAACTCATGTTTCTTCATATTTATCACTCCTTTTCAGTGCAAAATAAAAAGGCAACAATCAAATGATTGCTACCTTTGGTAAAATAACTCCGAATGTCGGGCTCGAACCGACGACAGCACGATTAACAGTCGTATGCTCTACCAACTGAGCTAATTCGGAATAAGACCACAAAAAGTACCTAAGGAAAGTGATAGCTGTTTTGTGGCATGTTCCCTACTGGCCTCGAACCAGTGACCGGACGGTTATGAGCCGTCTGCTCTAACCAACTGAGCTAAAGGAACTTTCAGACCATTCAAAGTATGAACGGTCCCATTTCATACGTATTCTACTGTAAGCAGTATGACTTGTTTAACACGTGGGGAGTGCTTCGCGAGTCACTAGAAAACGCATGAAATGAATAACAATTGTTGGAGTCGAACCAACATATAAAAATACCGATATTGCTGCCAACGCATTAACGTTAAGGAGTGACCAATCATCTCACAGAATTGATCGTTTGTCAGTAATCTCTCACATATTACACGACAAACTATTATGCCATAAATGATGCTCCATTTTCAACTTCTTATTGCAATAACATAAACTTCCATATCTTTTATGTACTGACCAGCAACCACATACAAGTCCTGATCACGGTAATAACTATCAAAGTTTATCCTTAATAGTTTTGAGTATGTACGCCAGCCATAGCAACTGGCAGTGTCGTTTAAAACAAATACAAGGAAGATTATCCTTTAATTTATTTTGTGCTATGTGATGCATGCGGTCAGGATTTGCACCTGACATGACCTATTCCGCCACACATGCTTTATTTCAACTTTGGTACTCTATCATAATAACTTGGATCGCCCGCACCTTGCATGCGGCAGTTATGAACCATATACGCGCTTTTTCTTTGTAAAATTAGTCAAAATAAAATAAAAAGGTAACAATCTATTGATTGCTACCTAAACTATCTATTTATTTTTATACGTGATCTTGTACCACTCCATCAAGTGGTTTAATTCATCATATTGAATTAACTGATCTTTTTGTAATCTTCCTAAAACAATTCCGGGTATAACATCTATCTCGTTCGCAAACCTTACTATAGATTCCTCTGTAAAATTTTCAGCAGAAATAAATTTTTCATAATCAATATCAGGGATCAAAAAATTAGATGCAAACTTATCCGCAAGCTCTTCCTTATATTGATATTCATCTTGATTTTCTACATTTGAATAAAAATCTTCATTATAGATATGAGCTAACTCATGGATTAACGAGAACCAAAAAATATCAGCCTTCTTCTGTCTATCAGTAATTAACAAAAGTACGCTACCATTCTTAAATTTTTTTGTCGCTCCATGCAGCTGAGCACCCGAAAACTTTGGAAGAGCAACGAGAACAATACCACACTCTATAAGAAGTTGTCGTATTTTTTCGTAAAACACACTTGGATCTTCTGTAATCATTTGATGAATAACAGGCAATGCATCTTCTAACTTGTTCCGACTATATTTATTTGTCGTCGCATTCCGGGCCTGGTTCATTGCCAGTTCTAGCATAACATTTGAATTAACTATTGCCTTCTCATCAACCGTTCTAATTCTATAACTCACAGCTGTATCGAATTCTGATAAGCGTGTTAAATTTGAAACGTTAAATAATATTCTCAGTCGACTAATTCTCTCTTGAGTGGAGTATCGCTTGTTTTCAACGAATCCATTTGTCTTTAGAGATTTTAAATCAATCAATGTACTAATATGACGTTCGTCTTCATTTTTTTTATTTTCTATTTCCATGACTTTTGCATCATAGTTAGCTTGAAGATTTAGCCATGTCTTGATATCTATACCTGTCAATTTCGCTAATTTATTAGCAATGTTTTTACTAATGCTTTCTTCACCATTTATAATCTTGCTAACTGTTTTACTCGAAGTTTCAAGTCGATCAGCAAACTCATTTTGAGTAATATTTAAATCGTCAATAATATCCTCAACGTATGAACCTGGATGAAAGGCAATTAAATCTTTGTATTCTACTTCTTTACTCATAATGTTTACTTACCTCCTCAACTTGAATTACTTCAATCATTTTTGGGTCTCCAAATATTTGTTCATTATCATATCCCTTAAACCGAAGAATCAATCGATATGATGACCTTTGTCCATCTATATCTATGGCGTACAATCCTTTTTTATCGCCTAATAGGTTATGGAAACGAAAGGGGCTATACTGTTCAATTGACATAAGATTATCAGCGGCCTCTATAAAAGCAATGTGTCGTAACAACTTTTTAGCAATTTTTTCAGGGAAATCTTTTTTCGCTCTACGAAGCGAAGTACACTGTTCTTTTACTTTATCATTTCCATAGTCAATTCTCATGCCTTCCTCCACGTAACTAATTACCTAAAAGGTAATTTAAGTGTAACTTTTATTGACAAATCAGTCAAATATTCTAATCGTAAAATAAAAAGGCTACCCAGTTGGATAACCTTAGTTATTAATTAAGACTCTACAGAGAAATATTCATCATCAATTTTAAATGTTGCTCCAGGATTTAATGATCCCAGATACTGCTCTCCCCCTACGTATAAAATACGTTGCTCTTCCATATGGCTAGATTGACCAATACTTGCATCAGAGAAGCTTTCAACTGTAAATAAATATTCTGAACCTTTTGGTGTAACACCTTTTGATTCTGGTGCTTGTAAAATAATCATAATAGGCCTCCTTATGTACTGTATAATTATATACCTATTTGTTTAATTATTTATATGCATGCGGCAGCTATGAACCATATACGCGCTTTCCAAATTATTCTTTAACTCGTAAATCATCAACATCGGCAAACTTATCAGCAAACAATAGAAACGCTTCGTCGATAATCTCTTGACCACGTCTAGTGCTGTAACCAGTAAGCGATTCTACTTGCAACCATTCTAAGTGACGAACGTATCGCAACCACATGAAGTGCCTGTGTGGCTGTGTCATCACTTTAATGGCATGCACAACGGCATCATAGTAGTACACAGCGTCAGTGTGGTTCGTGAACCTCTCATCGTTGGCATTCCCAAATGATCGCGCACTTGGCATGTCTGAAATTTCAACTGACTTCAAATCAACATATCCCATATCAGCCATGTTCACGATACGTGGCCACTCACTATCAAAAAACTCTCGAACCGCTTCTCTTGTTGCCTTCTCATTCACCGCTGGTAAAAGTGCCATTCCCTACGTCCTCCGAATCATGTTAAAATGAACTTACCTTAAATTCTTTTATATGGCGCTGGACTTCGGTCTGGCGCTTTTTTTATCCTTCTTCTACCCAATAGTAATAGCCAACTAACCAGTTGCCGACCATGTGCTTGATTAGCCACTTGCTACTTGTTCGATATGCTTGCCGCTTGTTCCACGTCCGCACAATCACTCGCTCACCTTCTGGCGTATAAGCGAGTTTGAAGTAGCCTTGCTTGTCTCTGAAATAGTAATACTTACGCATGATCATCTAATTCAACTCCTAAAATCACCCTTCCACCTTCCGTTTACAATGCTTGGCTCAACAGAATTTGCCAAATATAGAAAACCCACCAAACGATGAACGCGAAGGACAATCCAATTAACACTCCGGCCAACAGCAATTTCAAAAAATCAATCATCTATTTCTCCTCCAACTCAATCTGTTTCAACGCGTCTTGCGCTACCTGATACCCAACATCTTCACGGAACTCGTACTAATTCGTGTAGCCTCGGCTTACGGCATACTCATTCATTATCTTTCCTGTTACTCGCATTTCACAATTCCCCCTTTAACCAACTAACTGACCTTCCGTATAACTCGCTCATCTTTTGAAATATTTTATCATCTGGCGTTTCAGCTCCCCACTCATATGCACGCAAATCACGAATACCTGGCAAATCTAATTGAGACCACGCTTTAGTTTGTGGAATTCCTGCATCTATTCGTGCCTGTCGCAGTCGAGTGTGCTGCATATTCATAAACTCAATATCGTTATGCTTGCTCATAAACACCCCTCTTTGACATATCGCTTGTTTCATACGTGTCTTTCAGCTCCAAAATAATATATTGTGCTTCCGCCATTGTGATAACAAAATCATCACGATAATTGCTATGCATACCGCTGAACTCAGACAACATCGCTAATTTGTGTAGCGCATCATCAAATGTCATTACCATTCCTCCCGTTCAAATACAGGCTTAACTGCCATGACTTGATACGCCTTGCCATGATATTGCACCAGCAACTCATCTAGATCATCACCTGTCGCAACTGGTGCGTGGTGATTATTTCCCATGTTCATGTTGAACACCACATATGTTGGCATTTTCTTACCCATGTTTATCTCCTCCTTACGGGCTCACAGTCTTTTCACCCTTGGCTGTTTACGGTTATTCGACTTCTTCTGTTACGTCATTCTTAAGAACAATCAGTTGATTCAACCCCTCGATATATTTGATTGACTCCTCCGCCTTATGCTCCAAGTCTCGAATGCGTTCAACCGTCATTTTGTAGAAGTTGTCTGCATCTTCTTCGCTAGTGTCATAGGCTAGATATGCAAATTTTGCACTATCGAGGTAGACGTCATGCGAAAATGCACTGATGTGCTCGATTTTTAGGCGTTGTGCAGCCTCTGCAAGGTCTGCTTTGAGTTCATCTGGGAAATCATTCGAGAAGATGTGGTAAACGGTCACAATGACCTTGCTGTGAGGATTGATGACCATACCTACTTCACCGCTATGCCATACTTGCGTGCCATCATTTTGCATCTTGACCATTTCTGCATCCATGTTGAATTTCGTTAGCCAATTCCGCCAGTTATTCTTTAAAGTCTTGAAACGAGATTGCAATTGTTGCTCTGCATGATTTGATAATTCATACAATTCCACTTTTTTGATACCCATACTGGTTCCCCTTTTTAAAAACGTGTGATAACTCTCTTGCCACTAGATGTTAATCCTCTGTTTGATTTATCTGCCATGCGCTCTGACCGTGTCGCTCTTAACTCACGGAATTTCTCCATCGTTACCCTTGCCCATTCCTCTGGATCATCAAATCCATCTTCTTTGGCCAAACGTTTTGATTGCTCAGCAATTTGTTCTGGTGTGAACTTTTCAATTGGTGATTCGTTGCGCAACGGTTGACCAAAATGCGACCTTGGTTGCCGAATCTTAGTAGCTTCGTCTTCATATTCCCCAACAGCTTGTGCATTAGTCGCACCCGCATTCAGCCACTTCTTAAGATTGTTATCAACAGCCATCGCTGACTTTGCACCATTTTTTGCAGCTGCCCGAATTGCTAGAATAATCAACTTATTAGCCTCTTCATTAGAATCAGCATTACGTGCAGCTAGTTCATACATAGCTTGAATGTCTTGAAACATATAGCCATTTTCTTTCAGGCCTGCTTTTTGCCATTCAATCATGATTTGTTTTTGATTTAACATATTTTCTCCGTTGGCTAGCTGGTTGCTCCACATTGGTTATGTATACTATGAAAGCGGCCAGCCAGCGGGCCATACTGTGTTATTAACTTGTGTTATTAATATGTGTTCTTATCTTTGACCGTATGATCAATAGGGTATTGATTATTCTGTCATGGGGGTATTGACCATATGGTCAATAGGTAGCAGATTAATCAATCGACCTTCAACGACTTTACTTTGGGGCTTATATTGTAATTCGGTAGTAATATACCCAAGCGCTTCTAAATTACTGATGTGCCTAGATACCGTTTCTTTCCGAATGTTATATCGCAAAGCTAATTTCGCGTTGCTGATGAAGACTTTGCCATAAACATTTGCCAGTGCCGCAATTTCGCCATATATCATCTTTGCATCTGACTTTAATCTTTCGTCGTGAGCAATTTGAGCTGGTATGAACAAATAATAATTAACACCCTTAAATTCTTCAGACATAATTCACCTCCTAAAATGGAAGATCAGCATCGTTCAACGGCGGTAAGTCGTTACCGTACATATCATTAGGCGAGAAGCTCCCTTGTTGAGGTGCTTGCTGACCATTGAGGTTGTTTTGTTGTGGCGCAGTATTAAAACCGCCATTACCTTGTTGTGCTGATTGGCCCTTGCGTTGCTCTGTCTGCTCTTTTGTTTCGACTAGCGTAAAGTTACTTACCACTAGTTCAGAAACGTATACACGCTGCCCTTGTTGGTTCTCATAGCTTCGTGTTTGCCACGAACCTTCCAGGCCAACCTGTGAACCCTTAGCGGTCATATTGACAAAGTTTTCGGCAGCCTTGCGCCAAATTACAAAGTTGATAAAGTCACTCTCACGCTCACCGTTTGCGTTAGTAAAATCTCGATTGACTGCAATGATTCCCGACGCAACTGCTGCGCCCGACGTGGTGTACTTAATTTCCGGCTCCTTAGTGAGCCGACCGATTAGTGAGACGTGATTCATTGTCTATTTCCTCCATACGCTTAAATGTCATGATTCCAAGACGTTGTAATGTTTCAGGGTCTAACTTGATTCCCTTAACGTGATATTTCTGTTTAAATGCTGGCCACCCAATGTTGTGTGCTTCATTGTGGTGAACTCGGCATAATGCAATCAGGTTCTTTTCTCTGTGGTCTACCAGATTTCGGTCGTTACCCATTCCGACGGTGTCAATGTGGTGAACATCAGCAGGGCGTCCACACACCACACAGCTTCGGTGACTCAACGATGAATACATATAGGCTTCTACATCGTCCATATATGCCAAACCACTCTTAGACATCGGTATGTGGTTCTTAACTGCGTAATCAAGCAGGTATGATATGAAATTCCGTGCTGTTGTCATATCTGTATCAGCAAACGAGAAATGTTGATCACCTGTTTCTGCCTCGTAGTAGAATTTCATCCACTCCTTAGCTTCTTCCGGTGTATATCCAGACCACTTCGCTATCTCACTGATAATTGCATATGCTTTTTTACGTTGTATACGACTAATACTGCGTTCATCAGCAATGCTAATAACTGCCTGTGGTCGTTCTTCTGAGGTGTAGAGTGACAACGTAGCCAGCTCTTGCGCATCTTCAACCGACATCGTTACTTTGTTGCCGCTGATTTTAGTGATACGACCCCAAATATCCATTAATTAATACCCTGATTAAGCCATTCAATGATTTGATTTTTCTGCGTATCATTCAGCTTGTTGAATGCGTAGAAGTTAGCGATGCTCGTTTGGAACGCATTACTGATTTGTGAATACATCTCTTCTTCAGTGAGTGAGTGCTTATTTTGGTATTGCTTTGCCACTGCACCAAACTTCGAGTTAAGCGGGTTCTTCGCTTGCGTTTGTTTCTGGTTATTACCTTGTTGCTTAGCTCCAGCTTGCCTGTTATCCATGCTGTCAGCGTCCTTAGTATCATCAATACCAAACAACCCGCCCAAAGCGTATTTATGTGCATACGATTCTGCACTACCCGTAATTTGGGAAGGATCCATACCTTTCTTTGAATCAGGTTCACGACTGAATGCCGTCACTGACTCGGTTTCACCATTCTCGTTCCTAATGGTAGATGTTGCTTTGATGTAGTACCTATCACCAATCAAAACAACATCGTATGCAGTCGTGACAGATACGTTATGCTTCTTCTTAAGTGGTTTCAGCGCTGCCTCAATGTCTTCCGCATTGCGATAAGAATACTTACTAAAGTCGTTGTATTGCCCTTTGCCGACTTCTAATTCACCTTGAATTTCAATAAGTTCTTTCATCACTAAACCTACTTCCACATTAATGTCTTGGTTGGTGTTTGGATTGTGTGTCCATCAAGCAACTCGTCAACAACCTCGCCATACTTGGTTTTTAACTTATTAGCTGTTTTCAAACTCACGGCGTCCCAGCCAAACTTTTCCACAAATTGTTGCTTCAATTCATTGTCAGCATCTGGAATTTCCGTCTTCATGCCATCACGATATTGTGCATGACTGAATGTGACCCCCTCATCAAGACGTCGCTTAACTTCTGCATCGATAGCTTTAACAGCTGGTGCAGCGACCATCTTTGATGTGTACTTCAATTCTTCCAATGTTTCGTTATCAACTTGCGCCAACAACTTTGGGTCTGTCAGTTGCTCCATCGTTGCAATTTCGCCAGTTGAGATAATCATTCCCATTTCACTCATAAGTCTTTATCCTCGTATTCATCCATGTAATCGTTAAGTGCTTCTTCTTCATCTTTTGGGTCATCAGGTGGATCAATTTGTTCATCAAACATGGTCAGCCACCCAGTTCAAAACGTCAGCAACGCCAGTTTGAAACTCCGAAACAGTCCCGTCATTGTTATCCCGTTGTTCTTCCTTGAAAGCTCGATTCATACGTTTTTGCGCTTCTAATCGCAATTCATTTTTCATTGCATACCTCCTTGTGGTATTCTGGAGGAGTAAATTGACTTAGAGAGATTTACTCCTTCCAACGCTTAACGGTTGCACCCGTTAGGCGTTTTTCTTTTCCTTATCGTATCGACCCTTGTACTTTGTGTTGTACAACGATGCCAGGCTCATTCGTAGCTGTTTAGCAATCGGCGTCGCGATCTCTGAAAACGATTGTTCAGGTCGCTTAGAATCCATCGCCCTTTTGAACGTTTTATACCTATCTTCGTAACCAACCGCCGATGTTATATTCGGCTTGTTGAAAGGCGTGCCTTCTAACTCAGCTTCGCTGTGTTCCCGTAAAAAACGCCCAAGATACCGCGAATTACTAGCAGTAATGAATGATAGTCCAGACACTTGACTTGCTTGTGACACTAAATCATCACGTTCATCAGCGTTCTTCCCAACCATGTAATCTGATAGGAACTTCGCAAATCGACGATACCGCCTTTCGTATTCAGACAACGCCTTATTTGGCTGTTCAATCGCACCTTTGCGAATTCGTTCCTTCTCTGCTTCAACATCAAACTTCACAGGCTTGGCAAAGTTGTAGTGAATATTGCCAACACCCGTTGGCCCCTTATAGTCCATTTGTAACCTCCAATACATGATCAATTGCTTGTTGCTTATCATCGAACCAAACTTGTCCGCCTCGCTTGGTCTTGAAGCCGACACGTACACCACCAACCGGCAATGGTTGCACTTCATAGTTGAAGAACCCACGGCCTTCTGCAAAGTTCCGAACCGTTTGATAGTCGCTAATCTTCATAGCGCACCAACTTTCCAGCAGGCTTCAACGCTTCAGCAGCATCGTAACCGT
>Ga0157364_1000501_pt1 | contig 27204 bp, 17 predicted proteins | sample AttsexASBM2_FD_111476 | JGI IMG/M metagenome (GOLD analysis project Ga0157364, IMG submission 111476) | Fungus gardens microbial communities from leaf cutter ant in Ribeirão Preto, State of São Paulo, Brazil - Atta sexdens ASBM2 | ecosystem: Host-associated > Fungi > Mycelium > Unclassified ... | reverse complement strand
TTACAATGATAATATTTAAACCCCACAGTTAATGGAAATTAGACTTCGCAGACATGACGTCCATATAATACTATTTAGCTGCCATACCTAATTTTTAGCTAATCTTTTTTTTCCGCAATAGAGGATGTAAGACATTCTTACATTCTCTACTATGATTAGCCAATTCGCTTACTATTTTTATCTTATTGTCTATCTATCTTATATAATATGTGCTTTTGTATGTGTCATAGGCTTTAGCCCAATCGAACGCAGATATACACGTGCTTATTTATTTACGCATCCTCGATACATTGTTGTGCATTTCGGTTGCATCGACATGGCGCGTAGATAACGTTTGCGAAGCCAATATCTAACACACGTGGTCGAACATACGTTTGACATTGACGTGATGTTTAAACATTGTTGATATTTCACATGCACATGCATTAACACATATTTGCGCTCACGGTCGCATAAAAGTAAAAAAAAAATGCGCACTGTTTGTTTGTAGAAGCGGCGAACGCGGTCATCCTCGGTATTATTCTCAAGCAAGGTTTTCTGTTGCGTTAAAATAATGCTTCTCCACAAAACTTTCTTTATTCCGCAACAAATAAAATGTAACCGTTCCATGTGCACAAGTATTAAGGAAATTGTAATTAACGTAACGCTGAATTTTATATAACGTTCTTCTCAGTAATTATACTTCGTTCCGTTTGTAATTTTCTTAGGTAGCTGGTATTTTATTTAACTACCTTTTAATAGTCGACGAGTCGTCCGAGTTAAAGTTCCTGTGATACTCACTAAAATTCATTCGTGCCTTGAACTTCCTTTTAACTACGGAATAATTAAAATACTTCAATTAGATGAATTCTTATCTTCCCGGCCAGATTTCTTTACACCCCCGTCTGCTTTGCTTCGCTTTATATTAAAGTTGATGTAACAAATATTAATCAATCAGGAGTATTTCTTTCATACATAAATACAAATTAAAAACAGAATGTAATATAAACAAATATTTTCAAATAAATTTTATTTTTAATTATGTAAGAAAAGAAAAACAGTGTTAGGTATACATATATTAATTCTTCGATTCTGACGATCAATGTGCTTAGTCTGACATTATCAGATCGCCGTAGAGCAAAGATTCGTAATTGTGCTTTAATACTCACAATCATCATCATTATTTTGATCCGTCCGTGTAAAGTTAGTGACGCACACGTATATTGCGAACGAACTCAAACATAATATCCTGAAAAGCACTCGTAACTCTATTTCGTTCACATACCTCGTACACGGTCCCAGACCATGATACCGCAATCTACCTTTACTGTTCCTAGTTTGACAGGTGTTTAATATTACTGGAAAATTTTGATCCCTATCCATGATATAGCGATGCTTATATAGAAATAAATCAAGTTGTTAACAAAAGCAAAAGCAATCGAAACTTTTCCTGAATAGATAATTCATCGCTTATACTTGCAGTCTAATAAATATTTTAAAAATTCTCATTTGAGATAAATACAAGTCTTTATATTTACATACAAGCCTATATATTTATAAGTTTTTTTAACGTAACTCGAATATCATCTACGTCCGTTAATTAATATTCATCAGAAATTATGAGATTGCGACGGATTCGTAAAAAGTTTTACGCTGAAAATATCTAATATAACAGCTACATAGTCCAGTGGACATATTAGATGAATAAAAAGAATGTTGAGAAATGATAGACATGAGATGCAAAAAAATCCGTGTCATAAAATAGATTTTCCCGGATGGAATCATATTGCCTGCGATTTGAACATCCGGTGCCTTTCAAGTAGAAAGAATAACCAGCATCGATGTCACAGTCGAGCACGTGGCAGTAATCTTCAAGGATAACCCGCGTGTCAATGTTACAATCGATCCGAAACGTAAACGTCCTTCTCCGCTCGAAAAACGCTTGTCACTCTCCTACCGTCATGGAATACGTTATGGAGAACAACTAGGCACATCACGAGCGGATTTTATTGACGTCCTCCTGAATTCTTCTCCAGCTTTTCCGCCGGCTTTATAATGCAAAACGTCGGATTCTCGACGCACTCATATCGCGGTCTTCCTCGTCGTAGCTTCCGACAGCCGCTATACCGAAGCAGCCTCATAATGTTCACATGACGGGAACTAGAGGAAAACGCCGTAGGTGCTTATGCACATCGCAGTGCTGCCTTTCCGGATAACATGAATTAATAAAAGATGCGTCAATCCGAGGACGCTTAACGTACCATTGCGAGAAATATAATATTTTCAGCAACAGCCTATTGTCATGTAGTACCTACGATCGCATATATCGTAGTGAAGAATACCATTTCAGTGTCAGGGTTATAGGTACATTCGTTACATATCTATATATGTATATATAAAATTTGATAGGTGTGAAACATCCTGTATACATATGTATATATACAAATTTATGGTATATATGTATATATACTAAATTTTTTCTTAAGGACATGTTCTTGAAGTAATTTTGAGACGGAAATTCTAATACAAAAATGTCGAGTCTACTACTAACTGTAAGCTTATCTTAACAAGATACACATTACTAAGTTTCTTTAGTAGGTTTAACAATATCAACTTGCTTTCCATTTCACAAAACATACTTGATATATTTGATATATTTCATATACTTGATGTATTTCATCAAACATTAACTTATTTATCGCCAAATAACGTCAGCTTATTTGATGAGATATTAAATAGATAACTTATTAAACAATTATATTTTTATTGGAGCATTATTTAAATGAAATTTGACATTATATTAATAAAATTTAATTTTAAAAGAAATTATGAGTATCCAGAGAATTATAATGTAAAAAATATCTCTATGCTCTATTACTACATAAAAATGCATAATATGCGCAGCAGCGCGTCTATTTAAATTAAAAATTAATATCGACTTTCCATCGTCGGTAAACTTTTTCGAATATGAAACTGATATTTGGATTTTGGACATGTAAAAATCCGGTATCTCATTTCCGGCCGGTACGATAGGCAAACAACGCCGACACAATCTAGCAGACGGAAGTTCAATTTTCTCTCGCGATACGTCTACATAAATAATGTGTAAAATCGTGAAACTTTTCAAATTATGAGATCGGTGTGTACGGTGTGGGTGGTGTCGAGGAGTTGGCAGCTAATGCGTAATTTATTAAGATACACGACCCCTTTAATCGATATAGAAACAAGAGATGGAGAAACGAGCGATCTGAGAAAACTTATCGTCGCCTGTTATCGGGGACAACACGCTTTTAAATATATCTCAACAAGACGATTTATAGTACCGACAGATTTATGAGAATGTCCACATGTCCGTTTTAACGATTTTATATCCAGCACGACGGTACTTACGTCGTAAAGAGCCAACGATCACATTAATCACTACGGTATTGTTGTTGGGTTATTCGATCGTATAAATTCATCAAGGACCAAAAATAGATATTAACCAATAATTAATCAGAGTTGAAAACGTCATTTTATAAAAATATTAGCTATTAGATATTAGTTAATTTTTGTAAAAAGTAACTTATTATCAGTTATTAATTTTAAAAAGTAATGTTCATTATTTAATTCATTATTTATTTATTTATTTCGAAGTGCCAAAGTAAGAGATATTAGATTTTAAAATCATATCGTTTAATAATCAATATTAAAAATAACAAACAATATTAAAACTTAAAGCTCTATGTTAGTTTTTACATAACAAGTTTTTCTTTATATTAGATAAACTTATCTAAATTATCTTCTATAATTCTTTACATTAATATTTTTTTCTTAATATATATTTAATCCTTAGAAATTTAGATTCTTAAAGATTTTAATTTACAAATGCAAATTTTATTAAAAATTTTAATTAAACAATGTTTTTAAACATTAATGTGTTATTATCAAAAGTAATACGATCAAATAGATATTAAGATAATAAGGAATTATAAAGTAACGTTAAAAATAACGGTTGAATTCGTTACCATTGCTGTAAAAATGTAATAACATTACCGTTATCATTTTCAATAACGACCATTTCAATTATGGACAAAAAAACAATCGTTATTTAAAAAAAAGTAATGATGACGGCGTTACAAATAACGCGTTACTTCTCAGTCAATAAATAAATATATAAATGTATACATGTATATATTACGTTAGTATGTGTATGTATAAATGCATGTGTATGTATAATATGCAAACGATATCCTGAATATCCTGACACGATAATGCAAATTGAACTTGCAACTAGGAAACTCTGTTATTTAAGTTAAGTTAAGTCAGATGATCGAAACGAAAAGCTAATACAATATGTACAATATGTAATGGAAAATATAATAGGAAAGAAGTGGAATATGTAATGGAAAAATATTAATTGCACGCAATGTTAATCGAGATTTTAAAAATATACCTGATCTCTTGAGATTTAAAAACTAAAGAAATAAAGAAATTATTTACCGAACAGTATTTGTCATACATACTATTCTAATCATTCAATGCTTAATGAATCATTAGATATTTAAAGCTCCTGATTATTCAGCTAGCGACAGAATCAGACGGTGACCTGGCGAAACATACACACACAAGCACGAGCACATGTACATGGGCGCGCGCGCGCGTGTGTACAGTATCCCGCCACAATTAATCGCTGAACTTAATAAGCGGAAAAATAACGAAATTTATGTTATTTCGTTATTATTTGCTTAATTATGAAAATGTGACTTGTCTCGTACTTATCAAAGTCGTAATTATCGATAAAAATTAAAGTTAACTTGGAATTTTATATGTAAAAGCGTACATATTTTATTCATTTCAACAGCTGTCAGACCATATATTTCTGCCCGAATATAGGCTCACTTTACACGCCTTTTATGACCATTTAACTGACTGTTAAGAGACGAAAGGACAGTTTTCATCGATTTTTACAAGTATTTTAAAGCAATCTCATCATTTCGTTTCATTCAAATTGTCTTTACAAATTGTACTTACAAATAGCATGCAACATAAATTTACTTGTATTTTTTGCTTCTGACGTCACAATTCCAATATGGCCGCCGTGACTAGTTAGGAGTCTTAATAGTTTTATTTAAAAATGCATTTTATGCACATTTCAAATGATTCTTATTGTACTATTTTATCTCATAAATAATTTAGCTTTTGCATAGATAATATAAAGCGCGTTTTACATCATTGACAGTATTTGCTAACATCGTTGGAAGAATGTGGACTAAAACGTGTACATTCTTAATAATTATATTCTGTGTGATAGTACGGTATAATGTGACATATGCCAAAAGGATATTGGTTATATCAAATTTACCGTCATACAGTCATCAAATATCTTATCGTGGTCTATGGTTAGAATTGCATAAACAAGGTCACGAGATTGTGTCGGTCACTACAAACCCAATACAAAATTCTTCTTTAATTAATTACACAGAAATTGACATAAATTATTTTTATAAAGGCTTTCCTGAATACAAATCGCTACCATATCTCGGTTCAACTCTTCGTCTTACCACGGCGTATCTTAATTTACCATTTCTAGAAGCAGAACGAAATCTTATATGGTTTGTGGCACATATCCTGAATCAGAAGCTTTATAAAGATCCAGAGATGAAAAAGTTATACGCAATTGATAGCAATGAACATTTTGACGCGGTTATTGTAGCGCAGGGTCCCACAATTTCGCTGAATGCTCTCGCGTACAGATTTAACGCTCCTCTTATAGGTAACAAAAAACAATATCTACTATTAATTAAGTAAATTATAAAAAATTAAATTCATTTAATTTCGAACAATTATTCGTAATGAGATAATAAAAGGTAACATGACAAATAGGTATTTCAAGCTTGGATGTATTCAATCATTTGCGCTATACATTTGGATCTGTGATTCTCCCATCGCATATTTCAAATTGGCAAATTAACAAGCCAAATGAAAAAAATATGTCATTTTGGAGGAGACTTGTCAACTTTTATGATGTGTGGAAGCAAATGTATTCCTGGATGAACGAACATGTTGCTATGGAGGATGCGATCGCGAAGAAGTACTTAGGAGAAGATCTACCACATATCAATGACATAACGAGAAACATGAGTATATTCCTCGTAAACAGACATCCAGCGTTTGTGCATGGCAAACCCGAACAACCGAATGTCATATATTACTATGGTTCTCATATTGCAAAAGTACCGGATGCTTTGCCAAAAGTACATTTATATATATTTATATATATATATATATATATATATACCTACAGATATACATGCTTATATAAATATATATATATATACACGCATATTATTTTTTCCGCTCTCCTCAAGTGAAATTTAATAGCGCTGTGTTGTGTATTTACATAACCATTAGTCTCGTTATGTTCACTAGAATGTAAAACAGTTTCTTGACGATGCGAAGGAAGGATTTATTTACGTCAGTCTTGGAAGCAATGTTAAATGGGAGGAGCTACCAAACAATACGCTTGAAGCCTTCGTTGACGGATTCTCCACTTTACCGTACAAAATTGTTTGGAAATTGAATCCTGATCTATTACCTAGGAAATATAAAAATATACTGATGTTGCAATGGTTTCCCCAGCAAAGTATTCTCGGTAAAATCATAGATACAAATATCTTATATGTTTAATCATTTTTATATCTTTATCTTAGAATTAATAATCCATGCAATTTGTATTCTTTTCACGTAGCTCATCCAAATATCAAGTTATTTATTTATCAAGGTGGTCTTCAGAGTACTGAAGAAGCTCTTTATTACGGAATTCCACTCATAGGATTTCCCATTATATGGGATCAAACATATCAAGTGCGAAATATAGTAAGACTAGGTATTGGAGTTCATCTTCAAATTGATACTATCTCGAAAGAAACCGTTAAAGCCGCTATAAATGAAGTTATAAGCAACACGAGGTACTATATTACCGCGTAAATCACAAATTAATAAACTCATTCTTTTTATATTACTATAAACATAAGAGTTTTATATGTTTTAAAATGTAACAATATTATTCTTTATTTTCAGTTACAAAGATCAGATGCAACATTGGAGTAAAATTTTTAGGGATTCACCGTATGATAGTCTTCAAAATGCAGTACGATGGATTGAGTACGTGATACGTCAAAATGGAACACCTTTCTTACGAAATAATCTTTGCGATGACCCATGGTATGAACGATACGACTGGGACATCATCGGATTTCTCGCCATACTACTATTTATTGTATTCCTTATTTCTATATGGGCACTACTTCTGATTTTACGATTTCACTTACGAATAATATCACGTTCTCTATGGTAGTTTTTATTATCGTTAGAATATATTAACGTTATCAATTCCTACTTTATGCTAGCAATAATTTTATTAAATCTTGAAAATTTTTGTCTTCATGTACAGCTTCTAAGATCATCTCAAATTATATCATATAATTTTTTAAATAAAAGTTATAATTAAAATAAAATTTTGTAAAGTATTTAATAACAATAAAGCATTATATTCAATATACAGTCACGAAACTAATTGTTCAGACAGTGCAATTATATTAACAACTTTCTTCAAACTTTATTGTGCAAATTAAAAATTGTGATTTTTTTACAGACGCTTTACGCATTAATTTATATTATATAGTTTATATTTAGATTTAGACAACAATTGTGAAACTACCAGTATCATAATGTGTGCGTGGAAACACAACTCTTAATGGTTTGAAAAATTTATATATTGATATAATGGAGTAATGTATGTGTGTCCGAACAATTAGTTTCGTGATTGTATATATTGTGTTTATTTGTAGTATTGTTTTATCTCAAAAAATTTATTGCTCTTGGATTGAAAATTATTTAATAAAAAGTTCATTATTAGATCATGCCTGTAGTCATTGTAAAAAAAGATTTTAGAATTTGGATGTCTTCAAGTTTCATTGAGATGAGCTTTTAAACCTTGTTTATGTATTATTTAATAAATAAATATTTGGCAATAAATTTTTCATGTAATGTTAGAGTAAGGTCGTACTAATAAAAAAATACGGGATATGTTGAATTGCTTAATTGCGGAAGTTAAATTTGATGATCGTAAAATGAGATATCTAAGATATTTCTAATATAAAATAACCCATGCTCCTATATCATAGTGAAAATCGTTGCTAAAGTATAAATGTTATACAATAATAAAAAGAACAATCAGAATGAACGTCGAGTGTCTATTTTCGCGATGCTTGATTCGAATTCGAATTATCTGAAGATGAGTATAATCCATCGCATGCTCATTTTTTGCGCACACTGGCTGTGTTTGTTTGTATTTTAGAAACATTAAATGAAGTTTTTTAATTACAATACTGATATTTTTTGCGTTTTATTATCGATTTCTCGGAGCATTTCTATTAGGAGCACAATTTTTTGACTTTGCGATTTTGCTCACTTTTTCCATTTATTTTCAAACAAAAAATAAAATTTAATTAAATTTTATATAACATTATCTTACAGCTTATTAAATTCCTTTCCGAATGACCTATTATTTTTTTAAATTCTGTCCATAGACTTCTAGCATTTACCCAAAGGGAACTCGGTATCTCATAAGGGGCCTTTCTTCTATATATAAGCATATTCTAGATACATATATTTAAATACAATACATATATTAAGATAATTACATTTAAATAATATACATAATGTATATTACCCATCCAGACGCTTCACAATTCTTTCATAATGTCGATCATTCTTATGGATATCATTAATATAAATAAGCCGTGATAACTAACTTGATAATATTTTAAACTTTATATAATTTCTATAAATCAGTCTGCTTCAAAAAGGCATTCGCGAATTAGTGACAAAATGTTGAAGATTACTTGTAAAATGTTTATTGTTTTATCTTTATGGTTTTTATTGGCAAATAATATAACAAATGCCGGAAGAATACTTGTGATTATACCTACACCTATTTATAGTCATCAAATAGTTTTCCAGTCGTTGTGCTTAGCCTTAAACAGACGCGGACACGAACTGATCATAGCAACTCCACAACCAATAAAAGATTCGACATTAACAAATTATACAGAAATAGAATTGTCGCCCTCACATTCTTTGATCAAACAATATAAAAAAAACGTACCGCAACTTTCATTAACCGACTTACTCAAATTCGGATGGACATTAACACATAAAATAAGCATATCCATACTTGATAATCCAAAATTGAAAAAACTTTATCATAGCAATAGCAATGAAAAGTTCGACGCGGTTATTCTAGAATTAGTAGGTTATCCGTCATTATCTATTATGTCGTATAGATTTAACGCGCCTCTTATAGGTAAGATGATTTCTGCAAGTAACATATACAAGGTAGCTTGTAAATAACATATTATACAAAAATAAATCATCAATATTTCGAGGAATGTATTGATCTAAGCGTAAAAATATTGATCTTTTCTCTTGAAAGATACTCGAAACGTATAGTGGAAAAAAGGACTGATATCGATTAATTCGTTATTTAGGAATTATATCCATGGGCATACACAATTATCATCGATATGTTTTTGGCAGTCCTATATACTCATCGCATTTGTCAAACTGGGAAATAAATACGCTAACTGAAAATCCGTCGATTTGGCAAAGACTATGGAACTTCATCGAAACGTGGCATCTTATCCATTTTTGGATTAATGATTTTATAACGATGGAACAGGGAATCGTTAAAAAACATTTTGGGAATGATGCACCACACATCGTCGATATAATAAAGAATATGAGTTTGCTATTAGTTAACGAGAATCCAATACTCACATATCCTAGACCCGAGCAGTCAAATGCAATATTTTTTAATGGTATCCACATACAGAAAACGCCACCATCTTTACCAAAAGTATATAAATTTAAAAAATAAACATTTTTTTAAACATTATAGCGAAATAAATTGTTTGTCTATTATTAACTTTCATTATTTCATTAATAAACATGCGTAATGAATTTAAATCCGGTGACAAGGATTTAGGACAATTCCTAGATAACGCAATGGAAGGATTTATTTATGTGAGTCTTGGAACTGTTACCACCTGCCACACTTTACCGAAAAAAACGCTGAGAAACTTCATTGAAGTGTTTTCAAAGTTACCTTATAAAATAGTTTGGAAATTCGAATGCGATGAGTTACCGGGAAAGCTCGATAATGCATTTATCTCAAAATGGTTTTTACAGCAAAGCGTACTCGGTAAAATTAAAAGTGTGAAGTCATTATTTCACGATCAATAGTCTATTTATACGACACGGCGCTAATTATCTCGTTTGTGCAGCTCATCCGAACATCAAGATGTTTATTTATCAAGGAGGAGCCCAAAGTACCGACGAAGCTGTCCATTATGCAGTTCCACTTTTAGGAATTCCGAATATGTCCGAACAAGAAAATCGAGTTCGGCGATTGGTCTCGTTGGGCGTCGCAATAAGTATTAAATTAAACGAATTAACTCAAGAACGTCTTAATAATGCTATTCATCAAATCTTCAACGATGAAAGGTATTATATATACCTACATAATACATTAATTGTTACGTCAAATATTTGACATGCAAATTTTCATTCAGTTACGGTTGACAGGCTAGTTTGTAAACTTCAATATAATTTTCGAATATACATTTGAATATACATTTATAATATAAATGAATTGTCGTATACAAACATATATGCACGTATACACGTATACACACAGTAATCTCTTACTATATGATCATTCGTTTGTGTTTATATTATAATATCACATTCAAAAGTTGTAACATAATGAATATTTTACAATAAATTAGATATCTTGTTCACATATTTATTATTCTGTTTATATGAAAGCAAATATCATAATATGACGATTATATTCAAAACTCCTTTGACAGTCAACGTGAAAGAGAGATATGTTAAAATAAGTTATATTTTACAATACAGTTTTTGTTTTAGTATTAAATTAGTATGAAATTTTTACGTAATACATGAATGTATTGTAATAAAACTGATACAAATAATTTGTTAATTTATTTTATAGTTACAAAGAAAAAATGATGCGTGTAAGTTCTCTATCCAAGGATCAACCATATAACAGCACTGAGTATGTAATATGGTGGATAGAATATGTAATGCGTCATAAAGGAGCAAATCATCTCCGATTTAGTGACAGCGATAAACCATGGTATCAACGTTACGATATGGATATTATTGCGTTATTCGCCATAGTATTATTTATAATGGAATGTATAATTGCATTGACTATCATCCAGATTATACGTTTCACCTTAAACAATACTGCACTTTATTCCTGTCACTAAATCTTGAAATTTTTCAATGTAAAAAAATATTATTGTAATTCAAAATAAACATATTTTTGTTCATTTCTAAAAAATATTAAATAAAAAAATATTAAAATATAAAATTATAAAAATATTAAATCTCAATTTATTATTCCAATTTTTGTTTAGTTTCAAGATTGCGTTAAATTAGCAATACTATCATAATAAGAAAATATAAACTTATAGTTATAGAAATAGAAACTTATAGTTATAGAAAATGTAACTTATGATTATTTAAAAACGATATTAATAATCAATAACTGTTCTATGACACAACGCAATATTAAATCACTCCGTTTATTAATAATGATATAAACTGTATATATATTGTAATATATTTACGCATCTATAGTAATCGTTCTAATAATAAAAATTTTAATTATAATATTAATTTGAGTGCATTTTTTTAAATTATCATATTTAATGCACATAGTAATTAAATCAAAAAGTAAAATTATTTCATATAATTTGATAACATTTATAAAAACTGTCAAGATATTAATGTCATTCTCGAATTCCCTCTTTAATTTTTTTACTGACAAATTTTAAAATTAGAAAAAAGTAATATAATTTTTCCTTTAATTATATTTTAACTTTTTATGTAATTGCGCGAAAATATTCACATCATTAGTAGCGCGCGGTCACTAGTTACTACAAAATATAATGAAAAAAAATAAATAAAATATAATAAAAGATATATATATATATATATACTTTTTATTTTAAACAACAAAGTTATACTATTAAAGTATTACGAAAATAAAATGACTTTGAGTCGCGGCGACTCCGTACGACTAATTAAAGGTTAATTAATTTTAATCCGTAACAATTAAATAAAAGGAACTTTAAAAAATTGAAAATCTGAACAAATATTGTTAATATTCTCTGTCAGCAATATTAGAATTAAATAAAAATTCAATGAATGCATATATAACAATTGTGCGATATAATTTAAATAAATTTATTGTAAAAAATATTTAGCTGAATTATTATAAAGGACAAAATATCATATTACAATTATATATATAATTATGTATATATATATATATATATATATATATATATATATATATATATATATACACACACAAAGTAATGAATATCAAAATATTTACACATTTATACATTTTCCCACTCTTTTGTTTTGAAAATCTATCTGTCCAAATTCAATTCAATAATTTATGCGATGGAATTCATGTAATGGAATTCAATTTAATAAATATTGGAAAGATAGTGAATATATTAATTTTTTTTAGTTTTTCAAGTTGTAGAATAGAACAAGTACATATTTAAATTAGATATAAAAATACGCGGACGTTATGTCAAGATAATATCTAATATATGTACATTGTTCCATATAATTTAATCGATCGCGGCGGCACAAATATATTTTGGAACACTGATTTAACATTCTTTTACATTAGATTGGAAATAGATCTGTTATTGCTATACAATAGCAGTAGGCGATACTAACTACATTTTTATTGATTAAAAATCTTTCAGAATAATAAATTTTTATTATAAATAATAAAAATATGCGAAGATTTAAAGCAATGTAGGGGCATATTAAAGTTTCATTGTAAGATATCATTAACATTAAACTGTATGACCACTAAAAGTTCATTATGTAGTATCAAAGCGCGCATTCACGAAGTACATACTCTCCTCAGTTTTAAGCCTTCTAAGTTAACTAGTGGTATGACACAAAGTTATATGATTATCGCACTTCGTAACACATATAAAATGTAGAACATGAGACTATGTGGAGTTAGCTAATTTAGCTCTATATTAATAATACTTACATATGTAAAACTTTACCAAGAACTACACATAGATCTACTTATAGCAAATTGCATAGTCTAAGACAAAATACACATAATTAATGCTTTCTAAATGAAATTCTTAATCCTAATTCTGTAATAATTAATAATTCATTGTCAGTCAGAATATACGTATGTATTTCTAAAATCTTAAAGTTCAAAAACCTATTGTTTAATTTTCGACAAAATTATCACTAACTTCGCATTAAATATAGATTTATTTCATATTACAAAAGAAAAGAGATTTCATAATAAATTTAAGAATAATAAAATTTATATAAAATGCAAATTTTAATTTAAAAAAAATTAAGTATACCCAGTGTTTAAAATCAAATTGAACCTTTTGTTAAAATAAATAGAATATAAGTTTTGGGTGACAAACGAAAATCCTGACGCTATCAACGATATAATTGAAATCCGGAAAGCCGGCATCAAGAAGTGATCGCCGATACGCTGTACCGAAGTCGACGGAGTGACTTTCTATCATGTTGCAAGAGAACGTGTCGTCTTTCGGTAACCGTACCCTAAAGTGTCCCGGACTCATCAGCCATGGTAACACCGGGAGCTTACTCGACACGGCCGACTTAACTCGAGCTTGGCTGAAACTTCGTGTGAAGTAGATTACTATACCACCGTCCGCACGTAGCGTCTACGCAACTACGACGTGATACATACGAGATGACGATGGTCGAAGTGCTTCACGAGATTTTGGAATTAACGTACCGCACTGTGCTCGTCTGTGGAACTCAACGCAGGCAAATTTGAAGTGAACGGCTGTACGAAAGTCACGCATACTCGATCGCGCTAATGCGTAACAATTTGATTAAAACTTCAATTATCTTTGCTTGAAAAATTTACGAGTTTTTATATCTTAATTGATATGGAGGGAATCTTTACACGTAAATCAATTCGATCATTTTATTCATGTCATGGTACAATAGCTCAAACGCGTTTCTGGCAATCAGACAGTTCATTCACTGTAGATTAACATGTCACATCAGTCATAATTTCACGTATGTCTATAAAATTCGTGACAGGTAACGACAGATCGATAAACATTTCGGCAATTAACGAATAATGAGATTGATGCATTATGAAAGATGGAAATAGTCAAGAAAGAATAAAGCAGGTCGAAACCCAATAGAGGGATTTGTAACGAGCTGCTGAACAATAAGGAAGGAAGAGAGGAGTGGAAGAGGGACGTATGTGTTCCTGGCGTTTCACGTCACAGGAAAGTTTCCCCTTTGACTTAGTGGCGTCGCGCGATGCATTATGCAAGGTGGTAAGATCTGGTAGGGAACTGCCTGTCTTTCCGACTGTCTCTACCGTTACGCCGGAACGCGTTCTCATCACAATCGCTAAACTACGCAGTGCCGCACAGAAAGACAGAGAGAGAACAAAGATGAGAAACTCATACAACTCTGTTGAGTCGAATTAGCGCCAGTTGATATTAACGATTCAAGTAAGCAGCCGAGTGGGATGTAAATTAAACATCGTTCGATATTCGTGGGTTATTTCAGTATTCGCGATATTTTAATTTTTTATCCTAGACAATGGCCATCCAAAAATACAATTTCTCAAATGAGTTTTCTTCAATTAAACATAAATATAAGATGTTATATAATAGATTAAAAATATTGAACATAAATTTGCAAAATGGAACATAAAAAATAAATATGCTCGTCAAAAGAACTTTATATTTAGAACTTTATTAGTCATTCTGCGCTCTTCTTTTATTTTCTTCTTGTTGCAAAAATATCCAACTTTCATTTGTATAATACAATCCCAGATAGCATAGAATATTTATGATAAATATTTATTATTATTTGATAATATTCTTGAGGCTTCCACATGTGCTTTTTATATAAAAATTATGCGTTTCGCGGGTTTCCTCCGTGTCCAGATCCATTCTTGGAATGCCAACGTTTCGTAAACCTTGCAGTCCACTTCATCAGGGCGAGGAGCAGCCTGATACAGTATTAGGCTGCTCGCCTTGATGAAGTGGACTGCAAGGTTCACGAAACAAGATTCACAAACACGGAGGAAACTCGCGAAAAGCATAATCGTTATATTTATTGTTATTTAATTTTTTAAATGTTACATAAATATGTTATACATATTTTATATAAAACTTTATTTGAAATATTATTAAAAGATAGACTAAATATTTAATGTACCATATTTATAATAAATATAGATAAATATTTCATAATATTTATAATATTTTTAATCTATGCAATCTAACCACGAAAATATTTACAAGATATTTAAAATAAGCCTTATAATATTTATAAAATATTTATAAATATTTTATAAATATTGTATGCTATCTGTACAATTTTGTACAGATTTGCTTTTTTGGAATAATAAACATTCTGATGAAATGGAAGCATCAACTCACAGAAAAGAACAATTTTATTAAAATATCTAAACATTTTAGCTGGATATAGGTCTAAAAATAATTGTAGTTGAACGTTCAAGCATAGATTATAAAAAACTTTGCCTTTTTAACAAATATTGCCTTAATATCGCTTTTTAGCTTAAACATCTACATAATTATTTTGATTCATAGGAAAAAAATAATAAATAATATGAGCCGATACAGGTTATTCATGTGTGGTAACGCATATATTAAATATAATAGATAAAACGTTTCAACTCTTAGTATTGGGTCCTCTTCAGTTTATAAGATTAAATTCTGTGATATTATAAAGAGAGAGTAGGAGAAGGAAAATTAAACGATTAAATCTTATACACCGAAGAGGATTCAATACCGAGACATGAAACATCTGTATCTATATTATGTATTTAATATATGCGTGACTACAATCACATGAACAATCTGTGTCGGCTCACATTGGCATTATTTATTATTCTTTTCTTGAATTCTCTGAATTTAACTTTGAAGTCTTTTATTAAATCATAATTTTATATTTGTAATTATTTTAATGTTCTAAAATTTACAGTTCTATATCCAACTAAATTTTTTAATGCTTTATTAAAAATGTTCTTTTCATGTATATTCTGAAAAGAGTAACATGAAGTGGATTAGACCGAATTGTACATGGATTTTGGCAATTTACATAGCTGACATTGTTCTAAGATATGACGGGAATGTGTCGCCTTGTGTCGCACGCTGGGCTTAGTTGCCCATCTCGCCTTAGAGTATCCTATCGGCTGGCTTAACGTGTAATCTATGTGGCGTATGCGTGGCGCGTGATGCGTTACACGTGAGGTGTACGTACTGCATGATTCGCGGATACCCGATACATAGCTTTGCTATTGTAACGGCTGCGGCATGATCGGCGCTCAGCCGATGTGTCAACATGCTTTTTCGGATTTACGAACTCGTTTCTCTTGCGGCTTACTGACTGCTTCGTCAAGTCACCCGTGAGAAAATACGTGATATTTTTATGTTTTTTTATATATTGCACATACGTATCATCCAGTATAAGCGTAAAATAAAAGCTTTAATCCAAATCTAGAAGAATTAAACCAGATAAAATCATGGCAATTCCATTCGATGTTAAACTATTCGACGTTAAATTTTTCTCGTGTATCAATAAAGATATCTTCATAGAGAGAATAATTAATATGAATGATACCATTATTTTGTTGATACGTAAATTACAACAATTTTCTTATCTTTTATTATAATTTAAATAAAAATTGTATATTATTTTAATCAACATTTGATTAGAACAACACAATATTTTAATTAAAAAATAAAAAAGTTTTTATAATTCACATATAACAAAATCATGGTTATTCCAAACACTTCTTTCAGTGATTTAATAACTTACTGAAATAATTTCATCTACGGCATTTAATAAAGATTCTCATCGTGATATTAAAAACTGAAGATTTTGCTGAAAAAAAATATTTAGTTTATAAACAGAATAATTTCCATTAAGTAGTAAGTTTACAACTTCTCACGTAGTGCTGCATTAAATTGAATTAAATTTAATTCTAAAAATTAATATTGATGCACTAATACTAAAACATATTAATTTTGTAAATAAAATGCGTCCTTTTCGTAACGTAAATGTAACAAATGAAAACGTATGTATTGATAATAATGAAATTCGCGAGAAAATTGCAGTGGCAGATCCTTTTAGTCTTTTTTTGATGATTCATTAACATTCACGGCTACAACGTATCGACAACTTACGCGGCGCGTCGAAACCAGCTAAATGCATCCCGCACAAATTGGATCACCGGGTTTGTTTATGAGGAAGCAAATATTTCGTCGGCGACCACGGTAAATTGTTTGCCCGCGGCGAGCCCATGGTGCGCGCTTTTAATTTGCACGGCTGGCCTGTCATCGAAATGGAAAGCCCAAAAATGCGAATCGGGTGAAAATTTAAGAGCGCTGGTGAACAACAAAAATATATCTTGTAACGTTGTTCACTTTAATATAAAATAATTATTTATATATTAGATTTAGATGATAATAAATGATTTATAGTGCCTTTACGTATACACGTGATATTACATTTAAATTACGTGAAATTTTTCGTAATGAAAATTTTGCATCAAAAAATTATTCTTATTCGACATTTCAAATTAATAAAGTAATATTCAGAACACATTATGCATTTCACGTGCCGCTTTTGCGAACGACAAAGACGAGGAGCAACAAATGCCGAACGAACAGCGTGGCCTGTCACGTAGATAAGCCAGCCGTACGTGTTACGGCGGTCGAACGTATGTACATTTCAACATGTAGCACACGTTGAAGACGATACACGAGCATGGCGCTGACTCCGGAGTCCAGGGGCGAGTGATATAAAACCGCACGAAATTGTTGCTCCCCTGGCGGAAATAGTGTTCGCCCCGCATCCGGAATTTGGGACGTTTTGGAACGTTCATTATCCAGTAGCAGCCTCGCTTAAACGCGAGCACGTATTCCGCGCGATAAATATATTGCGATATATGCGAAAGAGAAGAAATGTTGCGAGCGCTCATTGAGCTTCGTATAGTAACATTCTCTAGCGCTTTCATTTCTCGTTTCATAATCTATTACATCTAATGGTGGATTTATGTATATTTGAAAATGTACGTTCGTAATAAATTGTTAAATGTTATTCATGGCAATTCAAAATTCTTCCTTTGATAAACAGCTGTGATAAACGTTTTCAATAAATAATAACAGGAAAGACCATTGTTATATAACGTTACGATAAATTGTATTTACAGAGAAAAAGATTCTGAATACACAAGTTATTCCATGAAACTTTAAAACTGGAAAGAGTCTGTTTCTTCGTAGTTTTCGATTTTACCTATTTTGATTCTCTTATTTTCAGTGTTATTCTGTCTCTGGACACATATAGCTAGCACATACGAGCGAATTTATGATAGAGGAATATACAAACCGTGATTGAATTTAGCTCCGCTAAAAATTGCATCGCCATTGGAATAATAATGGACAGGAAGATATGTAAAATAATAATCGAAGGTACCGGCGAACTAACGATTGTTACGAAAAATCATTCGTTCACCATTACTCGCGTTTTCATATCCCTCTCTCCGCTGCTTCCAACAGAACGGTATTTGGTATTGGAAATTGGATTGATGATTCCAATCCATATGCAACATCTTTCCGCCTTTATAATAACCGTATTCGAATGACGAAGATATTTGCATGTACAATCACAGCCACGATTTTCATCGCGTTTAACCCTTTTGCTGTTGGACCCTCCACGAAGCAATTTTCATGCAAATCCGACTATATTTTTGCATTTCTGTCTGCCATATTGGATCCATCATCTCGTATTTCTTCGAACAAACGCAACAAAATACTGAAAGAGCATAATTTATAGATGTGTTACGGACTTAAATGTGGCGGGTAACGATAAAAGAGGTAGCATTAAATTGGTGTTAAGAACGAGACCCTTGTGCCAACGGGTAGGGATTACCGTAAATTTCGCGTACAGTTGGCAATAACCAACTGAAATCCAATGGATTATCCTCTTTGTAGAAATAAATGCTCAGAGTATGAGTAAAGTTGAAAGATACTCTTACTTTAAACCCTTTGAACGCGCGCAAAGGTCCAGTTCGTACGTGCGTGATACGTGCACCAGTAATATTAAAGCCGGTTGATCTCTTAAATAATATGTTAGAATCATTCTCGTAATTACATCAAGTTTATCTATTGTACATTTCTCATTTTACAGTAGAATCGATTTACGACAGTAGTTTATACGTTTACATCTTACTGGGGATTAGCTAATGAACGCTAATGAATGCAATTCTCATCAACTACATTACACGGATTTCATCGAAAGGAAATCTGGCGAATCCTCTAAACGGTACCATTCACCATCACCATTCCACCGAAACAAATATCCTTGTGACGAGGACGCTTAATACGACTCGTGAAACCCAATTCTGACCGAGTTTAATTAGCCCTGACCTCAACCGTCCATCCAACCGGTCGAACGAAAACAAACGGAGAGAACGATCGAGAATACGAGACCTAACACGTTCGAGCACTATCGCGCACAATGTCCCAGCCCCTCTAACAGACCTCTATGGGAAAGTTATATGTTAAGATCTGGACCGCAAACCGCGATATCTCACGTACAGATGGAATTGCTCCGAGGTGAGAAACTGAGAAGAAAAGCGAGAGAGGAGAGGAGCGAGATTGAATTTTCGTGCACGCTAATGCAAGATCGCGGGTCCGCTTCGCGTTTACTCGCTCGATAACGTTACATGCCGTTTAGCGTTTCTAACACCGTCGACGCGCGCCGAAACGCGGATGTTAATTATTTTGGTGGTTTCCCTCTCAGAGTTTCCTAATCACTTACGGAGCTCGATTAAGCATTGTGCTTAACAGGTGACCCGACCGCAGGACGCGTTCCATCGCGGCACGTTAGGGAAGTTATGCATCCGGCGAGCTCGTCGAGAGTTACCGCTTAAAGTTACCAACTAAAGCATTGTTCAATGAAACATTTCATTGCACGGATATTACGTGTGCAGTTGACAACCGCAAGTAGGCCGCGAGTATGAGCCTTAATCAGATTAAATTTTAAATATTCAAATGTCTATTAGATAAATTCCGCTTCTTGAAATTATCGTTGAAATAATTGATTTTTGAAAATCTTGCATTAATGTCAAATATTTTATATAAATTCTACTTTTTAAATTTAAGTATGTATATATATATATATTCAGTATTAGTCGTAGTTTTTAATTTCTTTAATATCTTCAATTTAATAAAATTCTTAATACACTTATGGAAACTACGAAACTCGCTCTTATTCTATAATACTTTTAAGATTTCCACGGATATTTTCTTCTCTAAGGGGAGTTACACAGTTATCTCCGTGTCTTTATACATCGTTAAATTCCAACATTTTGTGAACATTGCAGTTCACTTCATCAGGGCGAGAAGCAACCTGATACTTCTCGCTCTAATGAAGTGAAATGCAACATTCACGAAACGTTGGCATTTAACGATGTATCAAGATACGGAGATAAACCGTGTACCTTTCTTATTCTTCTTCTCGTTAGCTTAAATTACCCTTTGTTTCTATCTTTCTTCAATTATTCATTATCATTTATTTAGAAGTACGTAAATGAATTTATGTGCGTGCGTGCATGTGTTGTCGTGTAAAGTATAGGTATATGGGTGTCCGCAATGCAATGAGCTCGAATCCGTGGATTTGCTAAGCTCAAATGACTACGCGGATCAGTCATCCCTGCAGGATCCTAGCTCTCGGCTATGGCACGACCCCGAAATAGGTCACTAGCGGCAGCGCAGTTGTACAGTTGCGTCATCACCAAATTGCTTTGCACCCAATATTTTTATACAACGACCTGCCGTTTCATCACCGACATGCAGGCCGCGCCACGCGGATTGATATATCGTGCTCGCCGGCATGGGCACCAAGAGCCGCCGCGGCTCGAAATTTTACTGGCAAAGTTTGAAAAATATGACAGGTCCGCGACGGTGCGGCGGCCGCGGTCGCTCGTTTACGTTTGTCACGATGTTGATCGCCGATGGTGGATCGACGTGTCCAATTCCGCGAGCGATGCGACGTCCGTCGCGAACAGAGAAACAAGCGCGGCGCAGTGTATCAACTGTAATTTAGTGGATCATATTATGCAGAAGTCACGGGTGCTAATGGCCGCCGCAGTTCTGTGTGCGGTTAATTAAATTTTATTACAAATAATATTACGTGATATTACACAGAGCGACACAGAGCGTACATTTCGGAGGTTTTGCGAGAAATTCGCACCCCGCGACTCCGAGTGAAATATTAAATCGAGCTCGCGAATTTCTCTCGCACGATTCTATCTCAGAGTGCGAACGACTAACCCACGTAATTAATTCATTGCTCGGCCGTAACGCTTTACGTGCCTCTGAATGTACACACATACATATAGTACTCCATTAAGATTTAAAATGTTATGAGAAGTAAAACGCCATGGAGTAATACGTCCATCATTTCTGTGAACTTTTGATACGTTATATGTCCTCATTGCATGTATCATCGTATGATTGTGAATGTATGATGTTATAATAACAAAATTACGTAATAACAAAATTACAAACCTTTTTACCAATCATTTTATCAAAGTATGTTAGCACATAGTTATGTTTAATTCTAATATAATTTACGTAAAATATTTTCGATTTTGTAATTAAAAATTTATTAAAATTTTTATGATTTTTGCTTCAAATAACAAAGTTGATAACAAGTTAAGCTATCAATAAATAAAAGGACTACGAAAAATTGAGATAAAATTAATAAACATACTCCCTCATATTTTATTTTTTACGCTACTGCTAATATTTTACTAATCATTCAGTTTTACTTAATGCTTTATTATTTACTAATATTATGGGTACATAGTTCTATCATTTGCTACAGTTACAATAATTTACAAATAAACTTGTTATCGTTTTTTGTTTTAATTTGTCTTTTAATTTTATTGTAGCTTCATTTTACTATTTTTTTTATCATCACTTTCCTAATTTCCAAATATTTTCATTAAATACATTTTATTGACAAGAAGCAGCTTTTTATAATAACACTATTTTATTGAAAAAATATAAATATATCTTTTAAAAAGTTCTCCTCTTTTTAAACAATTAACTATTTTTAATATAACACGTTATTAATTATTTCTTTGCCGTTCTGTATAGATATGAAAAATATTAAATGCTTTATATAAGCGCGTTTGTGATTTTTAATGCCTTCTTAAGAAAAATGTATTAAATTTTAATAAATAATTGTTTATATATAGCACTAATACAATTATTTATAGAAAAAATTTTGCTACCTAATTAAAAAAAATGTAGTAATTAAACCAAATAAATGTTCTTGTACTAAATAAACATATATTTACATTAAGTAAATATTCAATTGACACTATTTAAACAAATATTTATTAAAATTTAGTACATTTTTCTCTCAAGATTTTTCTAAAGAGCTTTACTTTTCAAAGCATCTATTATACGTTTGAAAAAAAAAACGATTGCGTTATCGTCGCGTTCAATAGACAAAATTCGTTCTAGCAATTTCAAAGCGATGGATATATGAAACATTATATTTAACCGTACTATTCGCAGTCTCATTACTTCATCTTATTGTTAGGTTAGGTTAATGGAAAAAGGCACTCACCGATACAACGTCTTGCCAACGAAGCTTCTAGAAATCTAGATTCCGCTCGTTTCAACTCTCGTCTTAAGTTCACCGCATACTCACGAGGCAACACTCGCGAAAACGCGAACTAAACTGTCATACGACAATCGCGATACTTTATTCCATTCCCGAGATAAAACGTTCGATGTATATTATGGCTTCCGCAGTTCCGCTACTTGAATTCAGCGAGAAACTTGAACGTCGACAACTTCACACTAATGCCGCGCGAATACAACGCGAGTCGAGCTAGCAGCTAATCGAAACTCGAGCGAGTTGTCCGAAATATATACTCGAGACACACGATCGTGATATAATTTGAAAGCATTGTCTGCGAAAATTGCACGTAATTAAACGACACAGATTTCCATTATTGAAATCATATCTACGACTCCGTCAAATTGCAAAATTATTATGCCCTCTCGATATGAAAGTAATAATCAAATTATTTCATTTGAGAAATAAAATACAGAATGCTTAAATTATAGATGCGTTCGGAGAGATGCTATTATTCAGAGAGACGCTATTTGTATCATTCTATCTCCATCATTCATTAGATAAGCAAAACAAGAATAGAACTTAAAGTTTCTGCCTAGTCGCGATGACCATGTTCGAATTGGACGTCAAAAGCGAGAAATACACGTTAATTTATGATGCATGCCATTTGTAAGTAAAGACAATTTGAATGAAACGAAATGATGAGATCGCTTTAAAATACTTGTAAAAATCAAAAACTGTCCTTTCCTCTCTACAGTCAGTAAATGGTCGTGTAAAAGGCACGTAAAGTGAACTATACTCGGACAGAAACACACAGTCTGATAGCTGTTGAAACAAGTAAAAATATACGCTTTTACATATATAAAATTCCAAGATAACTTAGTTTTCATCGATAATTACGACTTCGATAAGTATGAGACAAGTCACATTTTCACAAATAATAACGAAATGGCGTGCAACATAAATTTCGTCACTTTTCCACGCTTATAAGTTCAGTCATTTATCGTAGCGAAGCGCTGTAACACACACACCCCACACACACACATACACACACGCGCGCGCGCGCGCGCGCCATGTATGTGCTTGCTTTCGGCGCGCCGAGAGCACATGTATATACATGGGCTCGTGCTTGTGTGTCAGGCTACAGTTTCGCCAGGCTGCCGTCTGATCTGTGTTGCTGGCTGAGTAGTCAGGAACCTTAATACAAATAATTCTAAAAGCATCTCCCCGAACGCATCCATAGACGTAATAAACTGCATATTCTGTAATCTTAGCATCTATGTTCTATTAGAAAGAAATGAGTTTACCAGCATCTCTCTTTAACTCGATATGTGAGTGAGAGAGAGAGAGAGAGAGAGAGAGAGAGAGAGAAAGGGAAAGAGAAAGGGCAATATAATTCAAGCTACTTCTCTTTCTAAATCGATAATAACATATGAATTTCATAGGAATAAGCAGTCTATTCTTATTACGCATGTTTTTTCAAAAACAAGTTATTGTCTTGTAAATAAAATATTTCAATTCTTACTACAAATAAATCCTACGATACATTCGCTTTGTAACGAAGGATCAAAATCGCGATATATTCACGAATCGTGTAAGCCTCGACAATCACTCAATGTAGATGAGTAATTCAATGATTAATATCAATAAAATTATTTTGCTATCCGCATAGCATTCTTATCTTATTATTGCATCACGTTTTGGGATATAATAATTGTATATACATATATCGCTCGTTCAGATATCTATATTTATTTAACCATCAGTTAATTATCACGTGAATGATAGCGCCCCGATTTTCTTGTAAAAATCAGCGTATGCCACGTACTTAATGAAAACAAAGCCGAACCTTGTATACCAATTGTCTCGTCACCATTTATATTTAATGTATTTTTTTAACATAGTATTATATTTAATATAGTATTATAGAATTAATAATTTATGTCGAATATTTTGTTCTTTATATTTCGATAAACGGATTAATATATTTTGCGTTTTATTTGTAGATTCATTAGCGTTCGCCAAAAACAGTTAAATTCAGTTAAGAGTCTTAGAATGGAAATGTTATTACTGATTTCCTAATTCGACTCCATTAATATGTGTATATAAACAGGTAATAAATTTTATAATAAACTAATAATATTTTACATACAAATTGTAATTTGAATACTTCCTTTTAATGAAAATTTGAATTAATTAATTACGCGATTTAAAAGAAATAATAAAATTCAATGAGTACTTAAAATAATAAATAATTATAATTTAAAATTAGATCAAGAGTATATATAAATAATGTTAATATGCAAATTTTGCAAATACGTTGTTATAATTTTATAAACAGCGCGCCGATTCAGTTTGTCAAACTTGAAATGCAATCGCAAACAGAGCTATTAATATCTTTAAAATAATAAAATTTATATTTTTATTGATAAAAAGATATTAAAATATTGACTTTTTTTGCTAATGAAATTTGAGAAAAAATATAATACTTTTTTTAATTTATGAATATTTAACTTATGAAATTATTTAATTTTCATTAATTTTATTTAAATAATTATTTAATTTTCATTTTTCAATAATAAAACAAAGAAACTCTATCTTTTAAATTTAACTTTCCAAAAAAGTAAAATAATTAACTTTGACAAACTTTCGTATGAAAACAAAAGTTGAATAACGTGGTCTATTTATATTTAAAATTGGCTATTTTAGTATCAGCTAACATACCACGAATTATATACACGTGAAAAATCAAAAAAACCAAATTTTCCAATAAATAAAGTATACTTGAATTATAAGAATCAATAGCAAAAGATATATTTAGTTCGTTTTTTTATTTTATTACTACTTCTTTAAAATTCTTGTTATGATATTTTTGTTAAATATTAGAATTTATTGATCATTAGCACTCTTTATACATGATAATACAATTTTTTTATAAAAAAGATATAAATAATATTTTTTTATTTCTCATGTATTTTTTAAAAATTCTTAATATTTCTCTATTAATTATTTCCAACAGAATGTTCAATAAAGTTCCAACAATGTTCAATAAAGTAGAATTAATAATTATTTATTTGTTGCTTTATAGTTTGAAAATATAAAAGCAACTCATTTTTTATATTTTATAATTCAACATTTTTCTTATTTGTACACATATACGTAAATATCATAAAAAAGCGCATATATTCAACGTAATCATCTACAAAATGCAAAACATGTAGAAGATCAATTTTTGTCGCACATCAATAAATCACTATTTTTTGTGGAGTTATAGTATTTTGAAATTTCGGCATGCATGCTATAGTGAAAAAACGCCGCGCGTTATTTTTTGCATATAATAACGGATACACTAAAAAACAGGTGTGAAAACGCATGTTGTACAAACGTTTTGAAACATAATACGCCTTGCCGTCAAACGCATGTGCACGCTCGTTGGTATTTCATAATTAGATCAAAATAATAAGTCAATATAACGTCAATATCTCTATATAAAAAAAATCGAAGAGGGCGAATCATTTAAAAGCTAAAAGTTTAGCACTTCAAATGAATATAAGATTGTTTATCTTGTATAATTAGTTTACGAAATATTGTCGATTAAAAAAGAAAATAAAACTAATTTCACGCTAAGAGAGTCGATTTTCATTTTTAAAGTAAAAATTATTGTATATTTAAATTGTAATATCTCCGTCCAGGATAGGCAATAAAGATTTAAAACAAATTGCATTGGCAAGCGTATATTCTCATAACGTATATTTTCATAACGATATTAAAATCAAATATCGTTTTATTCTTTCATTATATAAAAAATAAAATATTAAAATCGCGCTTGTGTAACACGTTTTCATCGCAAACTTTGTTTTAATAATTACTGTGGATTAATCTAACAATAAGTGAATATACAAAACACACTGTTTTTTGTCAAATAAATTTATGAAAAAATATAACAAAAATAAGAAAATATGTCAAAGTTAATTTTTTTCTCATCACATAAGTATAATTCAAAAAACAGTGAGTGTGAATGATAGATTATTATTAGATTATTATTGAGCAAAATAATTTTTTGTCTCTACGTAGATATGTAATAATTATATAGTTATAAAGAAGTTTATATGTAATAATAGATAAATAAAAAAATCATTTAGAATTTCTAAAATTAAAACTTAAAATTGAATAACGTTTGTGTACCATATCTTTCATCATAAAATTTATTTTTTTTTATTCGATATTTTTCATCTTTGTACCATTTTTCTCTATTTAAAACATTTTCAAATATATTGCAAAATATAAGATAAAATATATTTTTTTATGTGATCAATGTAATTTATTAAATAATATTGCATAATTTATCTTTTCTCTAATTCTTATTTAAATCAATTGAATAAATAATTAATAAAT
>Ga0157364_1000500_pt1 | contig 27220 bp, 8 predicted proteins | sample AttsexASBM2_FD_111476 | JGI IMG/M metagenome (GOLD analysis project Ga0157364, IMG submission 111476) | Fungus gardens microbial communities from leaf cutter ant in Ribeirão Preto, State of São Paulo, Brazil - Atta sexdens ASBM2 | ecosystem: Host-associated > Fungi > Mycelium > Unclassified ... | reverse complement strand
TTTTTTGTTGCTGTGTATGTGTATATCTCAGTTGTAAATCTCTGCAGTGTTAATTGTGAGAGAAGAAATTTTTATTTATATATATATATATATATATATATATATATATATATATATAAATACGATAATAGTGTAATTATTTTATATACCTTCGTCTCTCCCGGTTTAGGCTTGACTTCTGCCTAAAATGTAGTAATAATATTTTTTAAATTCGTATTTTTAAAATATAAATTTAATACTTTATATTTCCTGAATGTAATTGTAAGGAAAGTAAAATATTTATTTAAAATATTTATATTAATAAAAAATTAATCACGTGTTGAAAATTTTGTATGTGCTTTAATTGTATTTTTTTATGTACCTTCGGTTCTGGTTTTCCAGGAGTTTTCGGTTTTGTGATCGGTTCCTCTTTCTAAAAGATATTTATATATTGTAAGATTATACGTTGTAAAAGTGTATTTCTGTTTAAAAATGTGTAAACTGTGTAAAAGATATATGAATAATAAATAGATATGTAATTAATAAATTTATATGTATATAAATATTATATACATATTAATTATCATTCTACGCTATTTTATCCATACAGCACAGAATTTGCAGCAATATCGTTGAAAAATCTTTATAATATTGCTGCAACTTTTGTACAATTTTGTGCTATAAGGATTAAAACATATTACATAAACAAATATGCATATTAATGTTAGTGACAATTAAAAGCATGTAGCGAAATGCAAAAATTAATAACAAATATTTATAATTAATATACGTACAAATAATTATATATTGTTTTATTTCCTATACGGAGATATAACATTCATCTTTTGTATCTTTATAATTGTGATATGTATAATATATTATTAACATATAATTGTATACCTTAGATTCATCCGCGGATTTAGGTTTTTTCTTCTTTGGTTTCGATACTGGTTTTTGATCCTAGATATTATAATCAACAATATTTATAATCAACATCATAGACATTTAGAAGAAGAATAAGAAAATGAAAAGCAGCAAGAGAAAAAAGAAATACTTATCATAAAAAGATGATAAGAGAAAATGTTCCGTAATAATAGTTAGCGAAAGATGTCAATACACATTTGCGAAGAAGACACTAGATAGCTTCGAAGATTATAATATTATAGAATAGAGAAAATGAAGAATTTTTTGCATCTAAGATTACAAAGAGACTGAAGAGTTATGCGACCAGAAGATTATGCGATCAGATCAGTGGAAAGTCAATGATTAGCACTGACAAGAAATGAGGATCGTTTTTATACCTCGGATCCTTCCGTTGACTTAGTCGATTTACGTCTAGTGGACACCTTTTTCTACAATTGCAAAAATATAATAAAACCGAAAAGAAAATAACAATGTGTTGTGTGTGTGAAGTACAATTTTTGTATTATACCTTGGGCACTTCTTCCTTATCAAGTGTAGAGTTAATATCTTTGGTCTAAAATGAAAAAATTAAAAAAATTATATTATCCAAATTATTGTGTATTGTGTATTGTGTGTTTTTATTTATAAATTTAAATGCATGCGATTGTATGTGTGAGAATGTACCTTCTCTTTGGGTTTAATCTCGCTTTTTTCGTATTCAGGTATATCGCCCTCCTAAAAACATTGAAGGATAAGATCTGTCCGAAAAGCTCATTTCATTTTGTCTTAGTTCTCTCACAAATGGATAAAAGACATAATTAAATTAAAATCATTTTATGTAGAATGTCAAATATTAAATAAAATTAATTTAAATATTAAACATATAAAAGTAATATCTAAAAATTAAAAATTAATACGTTTTTTAACTAATATAATATAGATTTAAGTGTCGATTACGAATGTATGAATGTGGAATATACATATATACCCTGGATTCTTTAGGTTTGCTTATGCTGTCCTTAGATTTGGATGCAAATTTAGGCGCAGATGTGAATGCAAGTTCCTGCGAGATTTTAAAAGTCATCATATACCAAATTAGGTATGTGATTTTCGAATAATGTAAATATGAGTACTTGTAAATTTAATAATGTATACCTCTATTTTAATCCCATTTTTATACGGCGCAACTTTGGAAATTTGCAAATCCTAAAATATATCGATATTATAACCTACTCAATAAACAAAAATAAAAATAAATGCAGTGTCAATTACAATTTGCATATACCTCCAATTTTTTGATTGGTTTAGGCGCGTCGTCCTCGATTCTCGAAGCCCAAATATCCTACGATCGTATGTTATTTTATTACATATTAATCAAAAGTATAATATAATAAAAAAAATATAATGCTATGAATGTGTATTCTGTACCTCAATATCATCATCGAATTCGTGCGTTTGTGGTTTAACAGTAGATAATAAAACATCCTAAAATTAAAAAATAAATCGTTGTTTCTTCAATATATCTATATTTTGCATGTAATATTAATTTCTATTTTTATCTAACAATCTGTCTCACCGCACAAATGTATGTGTATGTGTGTATATATGTATATGTGTACCTTATCGGATGTAATAAAATTTTTGTGCTCAATGGATTTTGGCGGATTTGCCCATACATCCTAAAATAATATATTTAAAAATAAATAAAATAATAGTGTATTGTTGTCCGCCATAAGATAAATATTTCGTAACTAACATAATTATAGTGCGTGTAGTAAATTTTGACATCTCGATCTAGTGGAAGTTTGTGAAATGTGTCTGTGGAGCATACGATATCCTAAAATAACAGCATACTTTATCAAGCTGTTTTATGTAAATGTAAGACCCGAAAGTGTGAGTTGTGTGAAATGAAGTGGAGTGAAGAGAAGCAAAATGTTGTATGTATTCATATATTTATGTACCTCATCATGTGCAACGCGTTTATCGTCATGTCCTTTCGATTTCGGCATCAATTTATCCTAAAATTTTAAGAATGTATTTTAACGTATTCTATTATATTCTTAGACATAGAAGAGATAAATTTGATTTTATTTTGCGACTTGACTTTATATTATATTTTTATTTATTATATATAATTTTCCTAAAATAAATTCTGTTGCTTTTTATCAATTTACTATCATTATTATTATCCTTTTATTAAAAAATGTAAATGAATATAAAACTAAATTCTTTTTTTTAAACTATAATTAGATATTATCTTGTCTCGTGTATCATTATATTCTCGTACTATCTACCTCATTTGGCTTGGACTTGATATCACGTATTTTTATTTTGTCCAAAGCTATTTTATCTCCTTCAGTTTGATCGTCAGGTTTCGATACGCGTCTTTTAGCCTTAATTTCCGGTGTATCCTATAATAATAATAATAATAATTTTGAATTTGCTATTTTATAAAGTTACTCAAATATGCGCGAAATGTTACATAGTGTACCTCATCTGTTTTGTTTGGTTTGTTTTCATGTTTCCTTTGTTTGGACGAAATATCCTAGAAGTCAACATTAAAAAAATATGTAAAAAATCTCTACAATGTGATGTGTAAGTGTACTCTGCAATGAGTAATATACATGTACCTCGATTTTTTCGTCAGATTGACGACGAGACGATTTATCTTTAAATTTCGGTAAATCCTAAAATAATATTATAATTAAAATATTATTTATCTTTCCTCTTAAATAAATTCATACTAATTGTGTACTTAATTAATATACTAATTTGCATACTTTCCCGTATGTCTTAGAATCAGTATTATATTTTTTTGATTCTACACAAACATCCTATACACTATTAATATTTTAAAGATAAAATTTACTTCTAAAAAAAAGCATATGATAAGTGTATACCCCAATTTTTTCATCAGATTTGTGTGGACGTATTTTTTGAATAGATGTGTCATGTGTTTTCTCTTTCTGTTGTGACACTTCGTTAGGTTTTTGTGATTGTAGTTTAGCTGTAGGTGTATCGCATAAAAGTGTCTTAACTTTTGGTATGTCCTAAAATATTATTTAACATGTCATTACTCATTACTATTTTCTTTATTCTTACTCAATTAATTATATATGTATGATAATTAATAATTATATTTTATATAATTATTAACTATACGTACTTTAGATTTCTTTGAATCGACAACACGTTCTTTTGGCTTAATCGATGTATCCTAAAAAAATATTATTTCGAAAGTGTGTAACATATGCTTCATAAATTATGTGATGATATTTGTTATATACCTCAATTTTTTTTTGCGAATGTATTTTATAAGTAGGTGTGTCATAAGAAAATGTTTTATCTTTTGAAACATCACCGAATTTATACGCAAATGTTTTACTCGTAGGTATATCACGCAAACATGTTTTCTCTTTCGGAACATCCTAAAATAACGTTTAAAATTTTATAATCATTTCTAAAAAATTCTATTATATTTATGAATAATATTTATAATTTAAATATATATACACCTACTTTTTCATACTTTTTGGGGGAGTCATTATCGCGTTCTTTACTCGCCCAAATATTCTAAAAACAGTAATATATTAAAGATATGTAATTTATGTGCCTCGCAATAATATTATATACCTCAATTTTATCGTCAAATTTTTTCGGATGTATTTCATGTATTGGTGTGTCATGAGAAAGTGTTTTATCTTTTGAATTATCGTCATATTTACGCGATAATACTTTACTAGTAGGTGTATCATGTGGTTTTTTCTCTTTCAGAATATCCTAAAATAACATATTCAAAATTTTACTCTTTTAAAGAAATTCAAACTGTTCGCGAATAATTTCTGTAATTTAAATGTATTTGCATACTTTGTCACATTTTTTAGAATCAGTGTCGTATTCTTTATTCGTCCAAATAGTCTAAAAATATTGATGATTTAAAGATATATATACTATGCCTAGCGATTATACAATAAATGTTCTGTACCTCAATCTCTTTATCTGATTTCTGTAGATGTGTCTTATTTTCGATGGTGTCATGTGATACTTTATCTTTTGGTTTGTCTTCATCTGATTTTTTATGTGAATGTGTTGTATCTGCGGGTATGTGAGATTTGTGTGTCTTATCTGTTGACATATCCTAAAATAAAAAAATATTATGTTCGAAATATCATGTTCCTTTAAACTAAAATGTATTGAACTTTCATGGAGCATATTTGCATACTCTGTACGGCATAGATTCATTATCACGTTCTCCCGGATTGTGAATACTCCAAACATCCTAAAATGAATACCGATAAAATACGCATTCGTAAAACGTTTAATTATCGTTATAACATCTTTAAATGTGTATGCGTGTGTGTACGATATAATTTTTTATGTACCTCACGTTCATCATCCGAATCGCGGACGCGTGGCTTAATTGCAGCTTGAGGTGCAACCTAAAAAGTTTACTTTTGTGTAATTCTTCTTGTTGAAAATATCATAAATTTTTCTGATTTTAAGGAAACTACATTTTGTTAAATACAGTCAGTATATAGCGCGAGATATGTACCTTCGGTTTACGGTCAGTTTCATGAACGAAAGAAGTTGCCCTGGACTTCGCAGTTTCCTAGAACGTTTCATATGTTTATATCGCGTGTTTTAAGACGCATAAACATAACAAAAAATACATCACGTACCTCATAATGTCTTATCGATTTACTACCGCGCTCTGTCGGTTTAGATGACCAAACGTCCTAAAATTAAATGTAACGTATATGCTGACCTAATGGGCGATATACAATTGAAAGTAATAGACGATAGTAATAGACAATAGTAATGGACGATATACGTGTACGATTGAAAATAATAAGTATTGTGTTTATGTCTATGTACCTGAATCTCTTCGTCGAATTTATATGTGTGTGGCTTGATTTTCGTTGTGAGTGTGTTCTAAAAAAAATAGTTATCTCGTTACAAAGTACAAAAAAATGATATAAAATAAAATAAAATAATTAGAGTAATTAAAATGTGTAAGTGTACCTCGTCTTCAATCATTCGCGAAATGGCTCTTGGCCTGAATGCGAATACATCCTGCAATGATGCGAGATAAAATGTTCTTTTATGTATTTCATTGTACAAAATCTACGATTTTACCCTAATATTTATCATACAAAATAAAAAATCCAGCGTTACCTATTATTTTTGACCCTATATTATATCCTTAAATTCTTATTAATTGTAAAATTTTACAGAGAGCATAATTTTTGTGTTTTAAATAAAAATTATAATTTTCTTTTTATTGTAAAATTATTTGCACATTGAAAGCTTTTAAAGTCAAATCTACGGATAAAATTATTTTCAAAGACTACTTCAAAAAAAAACAAAAGTCAATTATATAATTTATATTATATAATTTATATTAACACAAGCTGGTTTTGCCAAACAATAAAATTACATCAAGCTATTAATCTATAAATAAAAAATAATTTATTTCTATAAAATATTAAAACTCCTTCTTATGTCGATTTTGAGAAGGTGACATTCACTCACGTACTTACTTTGTTCTTCTAAAAATTATAATAGTGCAACTATTAATTAATCAATTAATTAATAACAAAATATTTTGTTAGCACATTATGTAACTGATTAAAAACAGCAATATTCTTTCTTACCTTTTCAGTCGTTTTCTTCTTTTCTACAATAGAAGATCGTCTGCTTTCTACCCTGACTTCTTCTTCGGTCTAAGATATATAAAACATAAATTAAAATTTAATTGACGTGAGTCAATAATAAAATACTTTAATTTATGTTATTTTATTCTGTTCATGAGTTTAAATTTTTTTTTCAATGTATCAATTTTGTAAAATTAATTGTAACTGTTTTTTGACAATGTTTGTGTGTGAAATGTGTATATGTATGTGTACCTTCTGTATAGAAAGACGTCGTGGTGTCGCAGTGCCATCATTCATTATCTATATGATAATAATAAAAAATAAAAATAATTTGTATTTTACATAGTACTTGCATCTAATGATGCAGAATAAATTTATCAGACTCATAGCTCTTAAAATATTTACGAAATTTAGTATCACAACATCATATATACCTTCTCATCAGTCTTGATGATCGAACTACGACGACTTTCTGTCTTAAGTTCTTCCACCTGAAATATAACAAATTATATATAAAATCTATTTTTCTAACTGATTAAAAAAATACATATATAATACATTATATATACCCTTACCCTGCTGATTGATTCCTTACGAGTCACCGTTTTCTCAGGTTTAGGCGTAGTTTCTCGAGATATCTAAATATAAATAATATTAGATACATATTAGATACATATATCCAAATTAATTTAATATATTAATATATTAATTTAATGAATACTTAAAATAATAATATGCTGTATGATTACTTGATTAACATAAAATAAGATACGAAAATAGAACAACTGAATTATGCATACCTCTTTGGATTCGGGTTCTTTCTTTTTTATAATCTTTTTCTAAAAAGAGTTAAGATTTAAAGATAAAAAAGGCCAAAAAATAAATTATTGAAAAAATATAAATTAAATATATAATTGCGCTCACCTTTTCTTCTTCCTTTTTGTCTTCAATTTTCTCGGCGGCTTTTTTCTATAAATTGAAACAAAAATAGAGATATAAAATATAGACTAACTAAATAGATTGTTATATCGTCTTAATTACAATATTTAACATACATTTTTAATAAGAAATACATTTTACATTATTCTTACCTTAAGAGATTTCCTTTCTTCAACATTATTCACAATTTCTTCGTCCTTCTATATATGTAAAAAAATAAAATAATATTAGCAAAATACTTCTCCTATTTAATTTAGGACACAATAATCAAAAACTCAGAGATATGGTTGCATTATATTAAAATAATTTAAGATAATGTTCCCATTTAATCACCAATAAATATTTTTGATGCTCGTTTTTGAATAAAATTTTTCACACACAACACACATAATATAAACATACAAAGAAAAAACTACATGCAAGAGTTTGTATAATGACATAAAGAATTAAACTTTAAGCAGAATTGGATTTGAAGGAACCAGCTTCTGGGACTCGGAAAGAAATATGGCATCTGAAAAAGCACTTGGAAAACTTGCGTTTTTATGCGAAGAAAAATTAATATTAAGGTTTGTTTAAGCAAGAGATCATTCGAAGAAACTTATCAAATAAGCTGAGATTAAGTGGATGCTGCGAAAAATAAAATAATATAAGCAAATTTATTTAGCGCAAAAATGATGAATATTAATCGCATAAAGATAATTTTGTAAGATGAAATCTCATCAAAAGAAAACTAAAAACAATTTATTGCGGTTTATAAATATATCGTTTCGCAGATTGGCCAAAATATTTTGCCAAAGCCTCAATCTTCAGAGCACAGTGTATTTATTCGAATTAAATTAAGCGAATCAAAATTGCTTTTCGAGCGCATACATTACCGAAATCCAACTTTTGATATTTTATGCTCACCTGTAAAATCTCCATTTTCTGAAACAGAATACGTCAAGACCATTATTTTTCTTTCATATATTTTAAATATTAAACTTAGAATTATCTTTTCTACAAACGTATAATTTAAGTTTATATAATTTATCAAATATATATTATTATTTGTAGGAAATTTGCATTTAAACTTTTATACATACAAAATAAGCTTTTATACATATTATGGAACACACAATACACACATGAATCTCCAAGGTATGACACAAATGACAGGGAAAGTGCAAACGAAAATAACAATGGATAAAATAAGAAGGGACACAAATGATAAATAATTATCATGTGACGTGTTCTGATTATAGTGTACTGTTTTCTTTTGCAAAAAATTACACTTGATGTTCCTCTCAAGAAATTAAAAAGAAATAATTATATCTCGTACCTTCCCAACCCCTGGTTTGTCGATACCATTCGGTTTCAAATCAGGCTTATCCTTAAAAATAACAAGAAAAAAAATTTATTTATCCTTGATTGATTTATCTTATAAAAACATAAGTTTCACAATTTATAAAAAAAAAAAGAGAGAAGTTTAATTAGCGGAATATTTACATGTAATAAATTATAACATTATTAATATAAAATATTAAAATAATTAATATAAAATAATTATTTTATTTTATATATAATTGAATAAACAAAATTACTTTTTTTTTATTTTATAAAAGTAATATATTGTTAATAAATTATTATTAAATATTTAAATATAAAAATTTAATATAAATTGATGAAAAATGGATTCTATAATATGTATTAGTGTTGATATAGTTTGTGTTTGTGTATACCTCGACGCGAGAAATTATTTCAGAATCTGATTCCTCGAGAATGGCTTCTGTGCTGATAATGCTGGACTCAATTACACTCACTTCCTCCTCTTCCTCCACCTCATATTCTTCTGATTCTTCACCATCATCGCTCCATACTGAACTAATTACCTTTTATATCGAGATATAATTTTTCAATGGTATACCAATTGACGCGTCGAGGAGTCGAAAGATCGATCAATTTTTGCAAATTATATAGCAAATGCTCTTAATACAGTATTGAGTACTAATTCAATATTTTTACTTGCACTTTGATAATCAATCTCGTATAATACACAATTATATAAAACTAAAATTCTTTTTTTCTTTTTCAAAGATATTACTCTCTTTTTACATAATAATAATTATTTTTAGATAATTGCAAGTACATAAAGAATCATACTGTAATAAATTTTGCAAAACAATTAATCTTCCTGTATCTGTATCACGCTGTATGTGATCAGTGTAGTATCTTGTTAATCACAAGAGGTGTAACAGAAGGAATAGGGAAGCAACAAAAAAATCATTGAAAATTAGAATGAAAATTTTAATTAATTTTCCCATCTCAGTGGTTACCTTCTTTTCTTCCTTCTTTTCCTCCTTCTTTTCTTCGACTTTCTTCTCTACTTTCTTTTCTTCTTTCTTTTCTTCCTCTTTTTTCTCCTCTTTCTTCTCAACCTTCTTCTTCTTCTTCTCTTCCTCCTCCTCTTTTTTCTTTTCTTCTTTCTTCTGTAATTTCATGAGGGAATTGCATGCAACATTGGAGAACACATACAAATAATCTTCAAATTTATCAAGAAAACAATGATTTAGTTACATCATGTATTCATTAGTTTAATTCCATATTTGATAATTTAACATGTCAATTTTTCAACGGGGTGTATTTGGATCAGTTCGTAATTATTAGCAATACATTTCAAATTCAGTGAAAAAAGGGGTGATAATTATAATAATGATAATTACAATGAATTCATGCCAATTTTCATGAAAATGCGAATTTCTTGTAATATTATTGGAATATAAATTTATACAAACACAAAGTGACTAAAAAACTTGCATATTGATAAATAAATTCATGGTTGAAAATTATTAGATAAAATTGCTTACATTAACGACGAGACGAGCCGACGACTCATCTTGACCGTATTCATTGCTCACGGTGACTTTATACATTCCTGAGAATTCTGTCGATGCCGAGGTGATAGTCAATTTCATATCCAGGCCATTAAAGGAAATCATGATGTCCTTTGACGCTTTGATGACCGTGGAATTTCTGTAATTATATTATAAAATTATTATTGCAACAATTATAAAGATTTGAACAATTTATTGAAACAGTTTAATATAAGAAAAGGCAGTTGATAAAAAAATGTACGAATGTCTATCGAATATTAGACAAATTGTTTTGGATAATATTGACTATTCTTTTATTTTTTTATAAAATTATTTTATAAAATTTCTAAATAAAATATAATATTTTTGTATCACAAAATTGGCAAATTATTTAAAACTTAATTTTTATTATTAAATACGTACTTATACCACGTGACAGTGACTTTTCGATCTTGCGTTGCGAGAGTTGCGACGAGCTCAACCGTTTTACCTTCCTCGACAGTCTAGAAATATAGTATTACATACAGCGCATGACATTAATTAATAAAAGAAACTTTATTTTAATATTAGCTTTTCATCAAAACAAATGTTAAATAAAGAAAGCATTGTATTTTAACTTTTGAGTACCAGTAAAAAATTAAAAATACTTACAATTGATTTGAGGCCGGTAACAATTTTGGGTTTTTCTCCTTGGTCTGGAATTTCCGTCACTTCCACTACTTGTGATGTGGCTTCGCCTTTATCATTGCGTGCCACTAATTTATACGTGCCTTTATCTGTCGTCGACATTTGTTCAATTTCGAGTTTTATAGCGAATTCACCCTATTTGAAGAAATCAATTGATTAAAATTTATATAATAATTTTAAAAATAATAATTATGTTGTCACATAATGTATACTGAGTAATATTCAACTGCTATTTTCTAGTTAAATACATAATATCAATAAACGTAAAAAAATAATTTAAAAAATGTAAAAAACAAACGTAAAAAAAATAATTCTTTTCTAGATATTTTGTTAAACTAAACTTTAAACTTAAAATAAATTTCTTTTTAATTGTTTTAATACAGTATTGATAGAGATAATAAATATATTGGATAATTTTATAAAACTCACTTCTTTAACTTGTTCGACGTGCAACTTGTGTCTATTATCCTCTTTAACGGCTTGACTTTCCTTGAACCATGTGCAATCAGGCGCAAATTGAGAAAGAACGTGACATTCAATTACGACTGTCTTCTTTTTAACGATCTTTACCACTTTCGGCTTTTCCTTAATTACGGGTACAACTAAAAATCACAATAAAAAAATAATTAATATTTTAATTTAACTTGTGTTTTACGATCTTTGTTTTTAGCAACTAAAACAAAAATTGAATTATTAAATCTAACTCAATTATTTCATATTTAAAAAATTAATTAAACTGTTATCACACACCAAATAATGTATAATATAAAATATGCGAACTTACTTTCAACATTTAGCGTAAGATTGGCATTGAGTTCACCAAGATCATTCTTAATGTTACACTTGTAGAGTCCGGAATCATCCGGTCCAGGATCGTTTAGAGTTAGTTTGATATAATAAATGTCCTCTTTCTCTGAAACGATGCTAATGGAGATTTTCGAGGACTCCTTTACCACTTTGCCTGCATGAGTCCACACGATCTGTGGCTTCGGCTTTGCCTTCACTTTGCAATCCATGATGACGAGCTTGCCTTTGTTTTGCGACTGTATCCGCGGCTTCTCTACAAACGTCGGCCCGTCTCCCTCTGGTTCCGGTTCCGCCTCGATATTCAAATTCAGATTAGCGTTGCTTTCGCCGTACTCGTTCTTCACGTGACACCTATAAGTGCCACCGTCCGGTGCCGATGGATCCTGTTATCAGAAAATAATTTAAAAATTTTAGATTTAAAAATTAGATATTAATAAAATATAATCTGTTGATATTATATATTCACATCACTAATCAAGGAAGAAATTTAAATTATTGTTATAATAATTAAATAAAAATAATTAAAATAATTTTCATTTTTAATAAAGCAGAGAATTACCTTTATTTCCATGATAAGTTCATATACGTCTTCTTCAATCGTTTTGGACTTAATCGAGATCTTCGATGATTCTTTGACTACGTTGGTACCGCGGAACCACGTGACCTCCGGCTTGGGATTCGCTTTGCATTTACACTTCATGGTAATCAGCGTACCGGTTTCGTTCGGGATGATGCGAGGTTTCTCAATAAAGGACGGAGCGCAACCCGCGCCCTCCTCTGCATCTTGGAAAGATCCAAGGTTAGATATCATCGATGAAGATACGAGAGATGGTTCCAGGTGCGTAGCAGAACACCGGAAACACGATCTCTACCGCGGTCGCGGGTCACCGATGACCCGCGACCGCGACTTTTAATGACGTTAGTCATGTTGTTGGCAGCTGAATAAGTTATGAAGCGAAGATACAGAGACTTCACGATTGGTTAGCAATAGCGCGACTGTGCTTACCTGATGAAATGACCTATGAAATGATCGTGATCGTTTACCGAGAAAAATCGCTTATACGTCTTTATCGCGCGTTTATAAAATGCATTTATAAAATGCACGAAGGAGATACGAGGAAAATCGACAGGACTCGTCATGGACGAAGTAAACGAAAGGAATTTCATTGTCCGAGCAATTTGTAATTTTAAACAAATATAAAAAACAAAAAAATATAATTACTTTGAAATTAATATTGTATAAAAATAAAAGAATATATCTATGTATCTAACTGTGCATATATATTGTTGCTGCTTTCAGATTTTTAAAGATTATTTGCAATTAAAGATTAAAGAACTGATAACTTTTTTATAATTTTTGAAGCGTATTTGATATTGATGATAAATATCTCGGAATGCCAATGAAAGCCTTCTCGTACGCTTCGAAGGGGACTTGCCTTGGAAGTTGAGGGAGATGTTGGCATTACTCTCGCCGAAGTTGTTAAAGGCGTTGCAACGGTAATTCCCACCGTCAGCCTTGGTCGGATTTGAGATCTCGAGGGTCAGCAGATATGTGTCCTTGCCGGTTGCCTTGCGTGACATCTTCACGCGATTACTGTCGATAATCGTTTTCTGACCTTGGTACCATGTTATGTCCGGCACCGGATGTGCCTCCAGAATACACTCCATGATGAGTAAATCGCCCTCCTGACGGATCGTTGGCTTCTTTGGAAAACGCGGTGGCTTACCGTCCGGTATTCTGCGTAAATCGACATGTCAAACGAAAAATTTGTCGATTCGCTGATTGAACGCAGAATCTAAAGTCATCTCGGTGGATGACATTATTTTTCACCTGCTGGCCACGCAATATTTCCGAAAAAACGCGACGCAATGTTACGAAAAAAATGTTATCGTAAAAGTCGCAGACTCTCTTTTGATCAAATCTTAATTTATCAAAATTTTTTAATTCTGAGTGACAGTTTTATATTGTTTTAATTAAAAAAGAGCATGCAACTTCTGTATATGCAGGCATTCGTAAATTTATAAAGATAAATTATATTTTTACAGTTATACATTTTTAATAATTTTTAATTTATGTAAAGGATATGCATTTTTATAATAAAACTGTGTTTATAAGAAAATAATAATTTTTTAAAAATTAAAGAAATAGAAAAAGCGTAAATTAATAATTGCAAATACCTGCATTTTTAATTTGATCAACTAATTTTCAACTTCTATTTTATAATACATTCGTTTTTACATATTTCATTTACAACGGAGTCTATGTTTTACGTGCGCAATCGAATGTAATGAAGAATTCTAATAGTACTAACGAGATAATTCCTCAAAAGTACAATGTACTTTTCATTCAACATACTTCGCTTTTGTGACTTTGTCATAAAGTTTGTTTCAATAAAAAACTCAAGATCAACAATATTATTATAACTGTTACTGCTATCATTATTTTTACATGGCAGTTCATTAAAAGCTACACTAATAAAAGCTAAATTAATGCTTTTTGCAGCTCAATAAATCGAATAAAATTGCAGTACAATGCATTTTCATCGCGCCGTGTCAAACCGAAAAAAAGTGCGTCTATCGATTCGTGGCGCAGCAGAATAATTGATGTCGAAGACAAATTATCTTTCGATGCCTACTTGAGCCTGTCGCCACCTTCGAAGTTCAAATTAATAGTCGCTACCCCCTGGCCGTGCTTATTCTTTGCCACGGCCCTGTATTCGCCCGCATCCCCCTTTGCCACATTGTCGATCCTCAGCCTTGCGAGATGGTACAGCTTCTGATCAAGTTCCAGTGATGTGGTGAATCGCCCGCCATCTTTCACTTCCTCGGTACCGTGATACCTGCGATCGCCGCCAAAATGCCAAATCGTAGCAACCGCCGGATATTGACTTATGTCACAAACCGTGCGTTCGGAAGTAATATTATACTCTTGAATTTTGAACCATCGGAACAAGATACACTATCGAAATTTTTTTATACTCGAAACACTTTAAGATGTAAATATGTGCATGTAAATTTGAAAATATCAATTTTAAACATTGTACTTTTCAAATACATTATATCTTTCAAAAATATTGGAGGACAATCTTGTAGGAAAAGTTTAATTTGATGAAAATTTCTCTTAATTTCAATTCGACACTATTTCTTTTCTTAATTATTATTATCTAGTCGATATTTTGAATATCTTTAATTCATGTTTCTTCCAATGATTCAATGACACTTTTCAATACTACTTCCTCCCGCGCGTCGCAGATTTCAAGACCTTACCACTTGACACTTGGTTTCGGATCACCGACAAGTCGGCATTCGAAGGTGATGGTGTTACCGTCGTCGGATTGTCTAATCACCGGTCGTTCGGTGAAGGTAGGTTTAATACCGTCATCCGGTACGGGTGCCTCGTCGCCTACGTTCGACACAAACGATCGACATGTCGAAATTTGTTCGTACACTTGCTTGCCTACTCAATCCTTTCACTGCAATAATTAGTGTCAGACTCCAAAAACACACCTCTAAATTAAAGATACCATTCCACAAAATTTTTTTAAATTAAGTCTCATATATAAATATCTCAAAGTGGAAAAAAGTTTGAAAAGTAAACTTTCTTCCTTTTTTTTCAAAATTACTTACCGTTTAAATATTATTTATATTAAATTATTAATATTATTAAAAAGAAATAAAAGAGAAATAAAATCTTAATTTTTTAAGTCACCTTCCGACTAATCAACTAATTTTGAGAGACAAAAAATGATTCTGCAGCGAAAGGCTTAAATACGCGAAGCATTTTGCAGTTCGATGTAGAGTCCGACCGAAACTTCTACCGAAACTGAAAACAAACACTCACTACGTGTCAGTTTTGACTGAAATCACATCTCATCATTCTTCTTCATAAATATTAATTTTAATATGTGTAATTACTGTTTCAATAATTAAATTATAATGTTTATGAAGAAGAAGTACTTATATTCTTTGATCAAAATTTCGGTTGAAATTGACATGTAACCGAGTGTTTCGATTCAATTTCGGCAAAAGTTTCGGTCGGACTCTAATTCGATGCGAGATCGGGAGTCACGTATCGATTTGGCTTAAATAGTCTTCAAGTTTCTAAACGTACTATAAATATTTATCTACTAAATAAGAATATCGCAGTTTAATTTACATTAATCTATTCAATATTCAATTTTTATGTGATCGATTTAATTGCTTCATTTATTCATACCGTCGCATATAACGAGTGTGCTAAAAACCAACGCTCAGGAATACACGTTCAAGGATTCAAGATCCTTGTCGAACATCTTATGTATTAGGTTGCTTTTTCTACTCTCCTTCCATCTATTCGCAATGTTTCGCTTGGTTGCTCATAAAATTGTGTCACCTGCTCCATTTCTCTCGTACGGTTTTGAGGACGAACGCGCACGCGATTAAATGAAAATAGGAACACTGCACAGTTATGCACAAGCATTTCGTCAAACGCTGTTTGTGAGTGAATGAGTGGTGTAATATGTACGATCGTTTGACACGATATAACAATTCGATTAATATTAATCGAGAAATTTCAATTTCATCATTCCATCTCCAATAATTACGATTCATTGAAATCGCGAATACCGCGTACAAAGAAAGTAGTGTGTTTCCATGTTGTGTCGATTAAAATACGTGACATTAATCGATGATGTGAATATATACATTATGACAGAGCAACACATAATTTCAAACCTTTCTGTTTTACTGATAAAAAATCTCTACGAGCGAATTAGCCGATGAGAATGACTAGTGAAGCATGTGACAAAGACATATGTGAGTAATATACAATATACAATATTAGAATCGTCGTCATTAACTACGTATTTTACTATTTTTCAAGAACATTTCCATACTTGCAAATTTTAATTCTATAAAAGCATATACATTTAGATTGGGATTATTTCTAAAGTGTATTTAAAAAAATCTTTTATATATAAATAATTCTTACAAGAATATTATATAATATATAATGCAACTGAGATGCACTTGCAATAATACTGTCATAGATTCTGAAATTATATACAATGATATGTTTTAATTCTAATTATAAGCAATATTAATTTTAATTTTGTGCAATTGCAGTCAAAAAGGACGTGACATCTCTGTTGGAATTAAAAGTGCGAAATCACAAATGATAATGTGTGCAAGTAAGGAAATATATATTGTTAGCAGATCTAACCACCACAGAAATTTCGTATAATTGCGTTTGCATGTGTGTGAGCGACGTAATGGACGACAATGCATCCAAAGACTGCCAGTGCAAACGGAGGCTTATCGTAGATGTTCACACACGGCAAACGTGATCGTATGAATAGAGAGAAAAGATGTCATCGAAGCAACCTAACGAAGCGTCAATAATGTTTAATGCTAATCTATAATCGCATCTCGTGCATCAATATAGATGGTAAGTTCGGATTTACAACAAGTATTTTAAGTCTTAATCCGTAAGAAATTGACAAATTACAATCGAATACGATAAGAATAATTATAATTCATTTCTTATGACTTAAGGCTTAAAAATCTATTGTAGATCCGGCAGATTAATTCGTCTCGAGACGTAAGTAATGTCTCTAATCTCGGCGCGAGATGCGATTCGAATTAATACGTGATTGAAGCAGCAGTACACGCGTTGTTACAAGTTGATTATTCTGATCCGCTCTCTACGCAACTTTTACGGTGCAAAATTCATGAGAGACAAACAATAAATGTGTGTTTCTCTCGCAAAAGAAAAAGTCGTTTAGTCGATTAAGATCAAATCAACGGGCTGTATATCGTGGCTCGCGTCGAGCCGATATCGATACGTGCTCATCGCTCGACTGAGACAAACCATTAAAAAATAAAGGTTATATTTACAATGAAAGAGAATGGACTGCTGATGGAACGGAAAAAAATTAAATAATAAACTGCGGATATACGTTGGTGTAAAGACGATATGAAGGATACAGATAAATAGGGCATAGAATTGAGATGAAGACAGTCAGAAATGAAATAGAATCATCGATATACATCCCGAGTGAGAATGTAAGAGAAGAGTTGAGGAATAGTGCCGATGATCCACTTTATTTTCCGCTTCAAGACAACGCGGAAAGGGATAAAGGGAAATGTATTCGCTTCTTTAGAAATTTAAAAAATTAAATACAGTTAATCAAATGTTATTAAATATTTATTAAAAAATTATTTCTAAAACTTTAAGAAATATTTATACAAAAAATGAATAATAAAAATTACAATAGAATTTTTTTTACATAAAAATTAAACATTTTAAAATGCCTGCTTGATATCAAAAACAAAAACAAAAGTAGCTAAAAATAATTTAAGAAAACTTATTGTTAACAAAATAACGCGAATCATTGAGCGTATAACTTTTGAAAAAAATTAAGCAGGTAAATATTAAAATGTAAAGCGGATCATCGGTCGAAGTATATATGGGTTTGTGGTTATTTGTCGCAAAACTTTAGATACTTACTGTCAAAATTCAGGGAAATCGTAGCGTTAGACTCGCCGAGCTCGTTCTTCGCCGTGACCTTATATTTGCCAGCATCCTCGACGGTCACGTTTTTTATTTCTAGAGTGGCGAAGTACGAGTGGCCATCTTTATCGACAGTTAGCTATATAAAATGATTTAACGTCGTTACTACGCAATCGTTACTGTGCTTAAATTACTTCGAATATGCTCCTAATTTCTCTCGTAAAAAAATTAAAAAATAAAAGACGCTTTAAGCATAAAAATATTAATTTTTACGATTTAGAAGCTATTCGGAAAACTCAGTATTATAATATTATAGATAAAATCATCTAAAGCAGAAAAATGAAATTGAATTTTACTATTCGGTCTCTTTTGAATTTATATTACTGTAACTGTACATGGTGGATCGTAATTGAAAATGACGAACCTTGTGCCTCGACGAATCTTTGACTATGTTCCCGGTATGAAACCATGTGATTTTCGGTGTGGGATCGGCTGTGATACGACACTCGAACAACAGCCGTTTACCGTCGTCCTCCTGTCTAATCGCGGGTTTCTTTGCGAAAGTCGGCGCGATGCCGTCAATTTGTCTACAAGCGCAAAATAAACACGTGAGAGTCTAGAAATATATCCGCGTAAATTTATCGTTCGTTAAAACGTTGATCGGATTAAATCACAGCGAATCAACGCAAAAATTTAGATGTTGCGTTACAAACATACTGTAGGATATTGCTGATGATTTTAATCTCATTTCCGGCATGATCAATCAACATCTTAGCGAACCAAAAGACACATTTATCATTAATAAATCACATGCTTTAAATCGTAAAAATATGTACGCATTGTTAGCTAAATAATTAGTAAAAAAAAATTAGTAATGTCTTCATTTCTAAAATAATTAGGCTTTCTAGAGAAGAATTAATATTAATAAAATATATCCTAAATAAAATAAGGATAAGGAAGATGATAATATTTGGTCAAACAAGAGAAAAGTAGCTTTGGGATTTATCATGCTTTGGAATTTACCACGCTTTTCACAAATTGATGACCAGAAATAACTTTGTTTTGATTAGTCAATGCTTCATGACAAGAGGAACTTGTCGAACTTATTTTGATTTCGACAGCTAACAACCACTTTAAAATTACATCGCCATATAATCGATATTACTGTTTTTCTTGGCGCCAATATTTTTGTCGACAGTTAAATATTTGTTTCAGAAAAATTTTCAGACAAATCAAAAGCTAAATCGAAAGAAACTAAATATAATCTCTAAAACAACTGTTCCTATGAAATTTTTATACATATATCTTAACGTTATTTTTTTATTTTTTTCAAAAAAATCAAAATTAACTATTTTTTTATATTATAAAGATTAGTTATAAAAATCAATCAAGCAATTATTTCTCTTTATTGTCAGTTATTTAAACTCACAAATTTTGAATCTGCAAGTTTCCTGTACAGTTTTTTCTAAATTAAAATTATTACGATTCACCGTCTCTCTTCTAAATTATTCTTGCCAATGGAATCGCGCATTTCGAGTTATGATCACCAATGTTTATTCTTGCAAATTGAGAACCGAGGCACGTGCCTAACACTTGCATCCCAAATGGACCATAAGTACATTAGCATGGGTGCATGTTGTGCTAAGTTTAGCATGGAAGTAGGCTGCAGCTGTTTTCTCTCGACTTTCACTCTCAATCGATTCGATTTTTATAAGTTGCGAATTTTTACTCTCGATTGACAGTTTGCTTTGTTGAATTTGTTAATCAAATTACTAAAAATCTCACCGTTTAAAGTATCGCGGATTTTTCATGAATATGTTTTATACTTTCGAGTGAATTATCTTTCTCGCAATTGACCGAATTTTTTTTCGATACGCATCATGGAACGCGATCTGCGACGCGTGGAAGCGGGAAGGCTCGCGTTACTTTTAGAAATTCACGGGAATCATGTCTGTCGATGCGATCCCGAAATACAGCTTCTCGTCGTGTCGTCGCCGCAGTCTGCGACTTGAGGGAACTCGTCGAGAACACTGTCGACCCAGTTTCGAATTATCTTCGAAAGTCATTAAAGTCGCAATGAGACGCGGGAATAACTGCAAGCAGGATGCAAAAAGAGATTTAGGAACTGATAAATGCTTTCCGCTCGTGCAGATTTCATAATTGATTTGCCAATTGTGCTACATCAGTAAATTATTGTTATCATAATTATTACGAAGATAAGAATAGCTTCCCGCTGCATAATTATACTATTAAAATATAATCGTATTATTAAAGAAATATTCCTTTTTTTGAGGCGACATCAAATGTATAATAAAGTAATACAAGAAATCAGTGCTTAGTTATGCAACTTATTATTAGTACAATTTTAAAAATTTACTGCGTTTATGATTTGTGCAATTAAACATAAATAAACGTTTTTAATTTTTTTCTACAATTGTTGTACAATTTAATTTGTGATTTTTATATACTTGTTATATTTTTCCATTCTTTCATCCTTCTCTGAAATTTCATCAATTCAACTACAGTTTATTCAATTGTTTCTCTTTCTTAATCCGATCACTCCATAGCTATAATATAGACGAATCGTAGTCCAGGCAATATTTAGTGGCTTCTTTCTCACGAGAGATAACATCCAAAATAATCCGGCCACTTTGTGGTCAGATTGCGCGTATGAAACACAAGTGGTATCCAAAACTAGAAGACCTTAATTCTATTTCCATCCGCATTTCGTGTTTGCGGTTCTATCTGCGTAGGTGGATTGGTAAGAAGCGGCCGATCATCCAACTAACGCGCAGCGAGTCACCGTGATTTCTATCGAATTGTGCAGTGCGTGGTGCGAACGCGATCGAAAATAGCGGACATACCACGACGGTTATTCTCGGTTAGGCTGATTTAACGTGCACTCGATGTTATCGGCAGAGATATAGCGCGTATTAATAAATAATGCACTAAAGAAATAAAAATTTTATTTTAACTGTTGCAAAAAACTTTCTAAATTTTGCGTTAAATTTTCATATTATTTTCATAAGGAATTTGTAATCGATTGAACTTTGTGAATAAGTAAATCAGAAATGTAATTCAATAGAAAAGTTATTTGATATTACAGATTGCAGGATTTAAAATGTTTCTCAAGTTTTTGAGAGATAAAAGGAAATTGTGTAATACACATATATTATGAAATTAATTTTCTTTAGTATTATCGTTATATCTGATTTTTTTTATTAAAAAATTGATGAAAGAAATGATATTATATTAGTTTTATATTAACAAATTAATTATCAAATTAGTAATTACAGTTACAAAACATAGCGTAAATAATGCTCTCACCTTCTTCCAACGGATTGATCAGCAGCTAAAATCATAAATAAAAAACGAAAAACAACGAAATAAGCGAGAAAAGCAGAAACAGAAATAAAGCAGAGAAAACATATGATGGCGAAATAACAACAGAAACATATTAGTGCATAAACGCGAAGCTTAAAGCAGTTAAATAGAGCCTGGAGAAGCGACAAATGAGTCTTACTCTCAGTACAAACTGACTTACTTCTCTCTAGGCTCATCCATTGCTAGAAAAATATAGGCAAAGTGTTAATCAAGAAACAATATAAAAAGAAATTTCAAGTACAAAAAATTATATGCAAATTTATATATATAATTTGGAATTAATATTTAAAATCATAAATATTTTTTATTACAAATTAGAAACAAAGTTCATTATAAAAAATTAATTTTTTCGTAAAAAATAGATCTACATCTTTCTAATAATATGGTTAATCCATTTTACTTGCTTTATTAATTTATTAATTAACTTTAATCGTGATTTAATCAATTATCCTATTTTCTAAAATTCAAAGTAAATAAATGTGGTAAAATGAGTCATAAGTAAAACATTTCCCTAATAGATAAATGCAAACTAGCCTACTTAACCTTTCGGTCAATATACTATATATAGGTATTCATATCAAATAACAGTAAAACTTTTATATATTTTGTCTTTTCTTGCTTTTTATATTTTATTTTTAAATTTTGTTGTAATGTTTCAACTCCACTCTTTGAATAACAAGGAACAGTTTTTTACAGACTCCTTTTCACTTTTATATTTTCAAAAGAAACTTTGAAATATATAATGTAAAAATAAAAAATTATACATTGACAGAATGATTAATTTCATGATATATGTAACTTTATTTTTATAAAAATATGGTTATTATTTTGAGAAATAATTAGGAAACAAAAAAGAAATTACGCTATAAATACTTACGACTAAAGTTGAGGTTGATAGAGGCAGCGACCTCGCCCATCTTGTTCTTCGCCTTGACCTTGTAGAGGCCTGCGTCGGTCTCGATGACGTCGTCGAGCTCGAGCACCACCAGGAACTTATTGGTTCCGACACTCTGCACCTTGAAGTTGGTCCTGTCATCTTCGCTAAGTTCGGTCTCGCCGCGGAACCAGGAAATGTCGGGTTTAGGCGAACTCACTAGCTGACATTCGAATATCAGCCGATTGCCGTCGTCTTCCTGCCGCAGTTGCGGCTTTTGCGTAAAGCTGGGCGCGAGGTCGTCGGCGACCCCCATCGTGGAGGCACGCCTTCGCACCTGTCTTTACAACGAGACCTGGAAGATCCCGTTTGCGTGTTCACACCCGCGACTTAAGGAAGGAAATAGCTCCTTCGCCCAGCTCGTCGGTTTAAATGGCGCCGACCTGCGGCACCATCCAACCTGTTTCTGTCGCGGATTTCTTCTGAGCTCGACGTTCACTTTTACTCGCTTTTCACAAACTTTTGAGAATACTAGAAGCAAAAGAAATACAATACATTACATTAATATGACAATTAATATACAAGATGTCCCAGGTTTTAAATCCTAAGACATCTAAATTGCACTAAATTTCCATATCATTAAACTTTCATACTTTTTAATTGTAACTTTTAATAAAATTTCTACAATATATGAACCTATACAACATTTATATATAACACTTATTTTTAGGCACAGTTTAATTATTAAATTTTGCAACATATATATAGAAAGTAAAATTAAATAATTTCTTTAAAAAGCCTAAATATAAAGAAGATTAAAATATACAGACGATTGAATAGCTATATATGCATTATTTCCAATATTGTTCTAAAATGCATATCTATACACATATTAATCTTTGCTGCCACAATAAAAGCATTATGCTCTGAAATTATTTGTTTTAATGAAACTATATTTATCAATAATGGAATATAATTTCCTTTTAAATTTTTTTAAATTCAATAGTAATTAATAATTGATTTGTTATACTAAAATTCTGACAGGGAAGATATAAAGTTATTTTAAAATTTAAAATTCACCAAGGAATACAATCTCGTTTATCTTTATCCCTTCAAAATTTTAATTTGTCATTAAACAATAATGACTAATTCGAATATCGTTACTCTGTTTTGCTCAACGTGTATTTGCAGTTCAGAGTTCGGAGTGACAGCATCGATTATACTTCGAGTCTAGTCATCGTGGTTCAGTAAACCTTGGCAGTCTGAGTTGCTGTCACCTATAGTTGCTTCTCTCTCACCCGCAGCTATTTTTATACAGATACCTATACTTAGCTTTCTTTAGCGTCGCCTTATGAACGTGGTAAGACATGATGAGGTTCCTACGTAGGTACTCATCTCTAGATGAATGAATACGTATAGTGATGAAAGAAAGTTAAAGCGGAAACAAGTGAATTTTAGTTCTCGATCATTATAAGACGCGGAAAGAATCAATTATACGAATAAAATTAGAAAAAACGCTGAAAGAAATATGAACTTAAATAAATTTCTTGGAATTAAACGCGACTTTGTCACTGTGGTTGATCTTCGAAGGGAAGATCGCCAGGAAACAGCGAAATGAAGCGACTCTTCGGCCGCGACAGTGAAAAAACGTTCAAGAATAATTTATCGTGTGTAATAAATTCAAAATAGATGTTTATATAATTTAAAGGAAGTACGGAACGATCGTCGTATTCTCGCAGTAAACGAGCGAAACTCGAAATTGCTCTTCAACTCTTGGCTGTAGATTGTGATTTTGCACTTACGATTTTCAGCTGCTGAAAATGCGAATCCTTCCAAAATAATAAATTACGCATATGCGTGCCGTTTCAATATGGTTTATCTAGTATCCAGGTGTTTCTGACGATATATTTTGCCAAGCGATCGTATTTTCAAATCGTTCGTATTTTCACATCGTTCAAAGCGACAGAGATCGAAGTTCTCAAAAATTACACATTCGCCAAAATGCAATATTATCTTGTCAAACATTACAGTAAATATCTTGAAATGTACATATAAAATCAATAAAATAATTAAAAGGTTTTGAAGTCTTCAACTAATAGAAATATTTTGAAACTTCTTTTTCTTTCTGTTTCTAATTACTGACAAACTAATTACAGACTAAAGAAATATCAATCTATCATTGATTGTAATTATATTAATGTTCGATATAAATTTTCTCTTCAGAATAGTAAACACCATTATGTGCCATGAAAAAAGTACCGTAAAAACTGTACGTATCAATTTTCTTTTACAGAAATGCGAAATTTAAAAATTGCAAATTATTTTCGTGACGGTCTAATAATAATTTCATTGCGAAATACTACGAATGGGAATGAGCGACGCTTGCTTTTCCTCTATCGCCACGTCGAAAGGATCTCGTAATTTATGAGTGTCGGGCCTATTTTCAGCAGGTACCAACGCGGTGGTGACGGCGGCAACGATGGCGACGACAGGTCATCTCGGACCGTCGATGTACAGGACCATTAAACCGATTACGTTTAATTGCAAATTGAGCGTGATGAACGACAAATTTTCACGGAATTCGTGCGTCTCTCGTTCTTCGAGCTTGAGCGAGTATTTTCCCGCGAGATCTCAAGGCCGAGGGAGCAATGGGGTGACGTAAGGCCACTATTATTAATGCGGCTCTTGGCTCGAAAATAGGTTAGGCCAGTTATCTTGGTAATCGGTTATTATGTTTGGCATCTAACCGTGGAAACCGCGTACATTTGGGTCGCGATACAACCCGTCGGATGTAATATGTTCGCGCGCAAGTTCGGACAATCGTTCCTTTGAAACCCGTGGCATCGCGCGACGCCTTTAAGTGCCAGAAGTGTCGATTCGCTTAAGTGATCGCCAGCTACGTGACTAGATCATTTTCATGTGACGTATAGCGTGACGTGGTCTAACGCACGATGACACCAATTTTTTGCACCTGTTTTTCTTTTGCAACTTTATTATGTTTTCTAACAATAATTTTCTAATACATGAACAAACATAAATGTTCTATATCATTTCAATCAATCAATAGAAAATCTTATTATCAGAAAATATTGATGTTATTAAGATGGATGTTGAATCAAAATATGTTTATGATTAAAAAATAATAAAAATACAAAGAAATTAATTAGAGAGGTTAGTTGGAATTCTTTATAGCTACAAAATAATGACGTATTTAAGTAGAAAATTAATATTCTATTTAGTTTGCTTTTTTCGTATCCGTAAGAAAGAAAATTTCTCAGATTCTATGTCTAATTGTTATTTTTACGAATGTGATAGAATGCCAGCTTAAGCAAGCTCAAGCAGTTATCTATAATTTTAATTATCATAAATAATTGTAAATAGAATAGTTTAGAAAGTATTAGAAAGATAAGTTTAAATTTGATTGATAAACTGTGCAAATATTGGTGATAGGTGACAATCGTTTCAGAATATATGAATTAGTTTTGCGTGATGTGTGCCGGAGAAGACTGCCAAGTGCAAGGGTAGGTGTTGGGACACGAGACGATATCCTTCCGGTAACGTGAGATTCGCGTAATTGGTCGGTTGCCATCGTCCGAGCCACAAAATTGTGAAACAAATCATCCTATTATGTCAGCTCCAGCTAGGCAATAGAAATATGATACGCCTGGCTTCGCTCGCACTGTCTCGAGAAGTGCCAAATAAACGAATTATAACACAAATGAAAAGATAAAGGAGCTATCGATCCGACAATATCGATGTTAAACATGTATAAAAATTCCATTGACTGCGTTTAGCAGAAAAAGCTGTTTCTTCATTATTTCTTTTTCTCAAGAGAATTTTCTTCAAAGAGAATTTACATATCCACTAATTCTAATTAGCAGAAATTAATAATAAATATGGTTAATTCTATACGCAAATTTTTAAATAGACTTTTACAGCTGCTTTATATTGTGTGTGTGTGTGTGTGTGTGTGAGTGTGTGTATTGCGGATTTAATGTCATATTCTACGATTAATACGATTTATAATTGAGCGAGTAATACGATTTATAATTGAGCTTTTCGACGAGACGAGACCAAGCAGTTGCGAGGGAGACTTAACGGATCGACGAAATGACATACAAAACGGACGGACTGAGTATTACAACGTCACAGTAAGACTTGGCAAGTGGCCTCCACATGCATTCCCGAAATTACTGTACTTCGTAACAGCCGTTCGCATTCCAGCTCTTTTACATGTTGATTTTCTCATCGCGATTACCATCTGACGATTGATTTTTCAAAAAGAAAAAAAAATACAAAAGAGTTACAAGACTTTAAAATATTCATAAAGTTTGATTGAAAAAATTTTGTATTAATCTTTTTACTAATTTAAGAATTCAAGAGAAAAATTGTTTTGCCTATTAATAATAAGATAAACATTTATTTCTCTGAGTTTGTAATATGCTTTTGCTCTTACAAAATTTACTTGTTGTTGAATGCTTTTTCATCTAAATAACGTAGGAAGTTTAAATAGTATGTATAACTTGCTTTATTGTATTAAAAACTAGAAACATAAAACTAGAACTTACGCATTTCATAGAAAATATTAATTGTGTCTTTTAGTAAAAAAATTATTGTATTTAAATAATAAGAAAAATTTTTTAAAATTATGTTA
>Ga0157364_1000499_pt1 | contig 27239 bp, 15 predicted proteins | sample AttsexASBM2_FD_111476 | JGI IMG/M metagenome (GOLD analysis project Ga0157364, IMG submission 111476) | Fungus gardens microbial communities from leaf cutter ant in Ribeirão Preto, State of São Paulo, Brazil - Atta sexdens ASBM2 | ecosystem: Host-associated > Fungi > Mycelium > Unclassified ... | reverse complement strand
TGTTTCAAGTTATGTTTAAAAAAAAATATGACAGTTAAATATAATATTTCCTAGAATCACTATTTTAAAATAAGCGAGTTAAAACAAATCAATATTGTTTAATTCTGTAAGTTCGAACGCGAATCCTACGATGTCAAATTTAATTGATTAAAACTATTATAATTTTGTGTCATATTTTTGTAGGATTTTTTAAATGTAATTAATCTCCTAAATATAAAAATTATGAAATATTGTATATTAATTATATTAATTACTTTCAGTTATTTTTACATGTATTGTATTATCACATTTATTAAATTGATAACATTTGAAATTGTTCTTTCACATACATGTAAGTAGATAAATCTTTGCAAAATATTCATTGATCTAATTTAATGAAGTTTTCGTTACATTTCGGACAGTCGTGTGCTTTTAGAAACCATTTTATATATATATATATTTGATTTATTGAACGAGATAAAATGCCGCCTATGTTTACACGAGCAAAATATTTATTGGCCCAATTTAATAAAGTTTTCGTTAGATCTCAGACAGCCTTTAGAAATATCGTTTTATATATGTATCTTTGATTTATTGTGAACGAAGTAAAATTCGCTCACGAATTACGCGAGTTCCGCATTTTGTTACGAAAGTATGATGGACTCTAGCGAGAAGCACACGCGGAAACTGACGCTTCTACCGGTATTAGAATGGACGAGTGAGATCCGCGAGGAGGTTTGTTGTTAACCGGGAACATAAGACTCCGGGAGATATTTCAATTTGCGGGGATTTGGAGCGCAGGTGAGAGTGTTCCAGCTAAGTGCCGAACAAACGTGCAAACAAACGTAAGCGACCTTTTCCGCTCTTCCCCCCCCCCTCCCCCTATTTGCCATCCATCATTCCGTGCATTCGTTTCAGAACTCCGTGTAAACGCGATAGAGAATGGTGTCCGAATGGTCTCTCTTCTCTTTCTCTGAACTAAATTTTGATTCGTGCAAATACGAATCTTTCCCTGAATCTAATGTCGAACTTTGAAATACGTGTGCTTGTGGATATATGAGATATCGTATATTTTATATTATTTGTAAAAAAAACACGTTAAACGTGATTATAACACGATATTAAACACGATATTAAACACGATTTAATAACCGGTAAAATAATAAGACATCTGTTAATGTTAACCGATACAAACAATATTGAATTTGTTATGCTTTGATACAATAGAATGAAATTATGATTTTCCACCCCTTGGAATTTTGACACACATTAATTGAAGAAAAATTAAATTACAGAAAATTTTCTAATTTATTTTTACACAGTTGAAACGTACCTTTTCGAATATCTGGCCTGTGAGTTGCGTTCGTACGGTTCCTCGGCTGTCCAGTGGAATATCCACCGGAGGGTGTCGTGGGGGTCGCTCCCGGTGTACTAGGATTGCTACCACCGGGGGTGTGAGCGCCATGACCCGCGTCGAGCCTCGCGAGGCCCCCATTGGTTTCATCCCCGAAGTCACTCTGCGCCCAGACTGCAAAACACATCACACCCTCTTGCAACATCGTCTAGGCGCATAGTAATTCTTATTTATTCTCGGCTGCAGCCGCGTACATTAATTGGAGGGTTCCTTTCTGCGTTTTGCTAAATCATTCTTGCACGATATCGCGACATAATGAATGATGTACTGCTATTTCAGATTTAATCAAGGCAAATAGTTAAGTGATGATTGAACAATTACTATTGCATTAATTTGAATTATTATTAACTATCATTAAAATCTAATATCCGGTAAATAATAATCTAGTAAAATAATCTAGTAAAATAATAAAAAAAATCGATTGCCTTTTACTTAAAAAATGAATGGAAAATTATTTTTACTTTCTCTTTGAACCTTTTAATTTTCAAACATAGATATTTTAGAAATTTTACATTGTAATTCCTCATAATACATATGTTGCATGAATGGGTCAATTAATAATAGTGTTATCTCGCCCACCCAAATAAAAGTTATGTTTTGCTGCGGCGAACCGCCCCTCAATCAACGACTATTTATCTACCGACGAAGTAGACGCGATAAAAAGAGAAAAACGGAAATTCTCCGCTTCTCCTTTCCATACTTCATCGTCGATGTGTACTCTTTATGCATCCGCGTGTTCGTGTGTACATGCAAAGCCACGCGGGGCGGGCTGAGAAGTTAATCGGCTCGGTCGTTTAGCTTCGCTCCGTTTAGTTATATTTGGTTTCCACAGGAGCAAAGAGGAGGGACGTGGTTCACAATTAGTCGGCGCATAACTCGGGCTGATTTAGTGTCGTAAAGCTTACTACGTACGTATGAAGACGCATGTGTCACTTACTTCGACACCGCTAAGTGTGAGCGGTGCACACGTGTTCGTATACGAAATAAAAGAAATTTCTTGTGCGATATTTTTTCAATAGGCGGAGGTCTCAAGTATGCGTGAATTGAAGTTTTTAAATTAATCATCTTTGCCGTTGCGAAAAGGTGAGCTATGCCCTGTATGATTAAAAAATATTTGTTTAAATCAGAATAGTTTTTAATTCGGGAAACTTTAACATTCTTATCCATCAATGATTTTTAATACGATTATATATTTTGCTATTACGTGCATCTTTTAAATATTATGCAGGTTTCGATTAATTTTATTACGAAGTTCATAACGAATTGATCTTCTACATCTTGAAATAATTAAATAGTTTGAAATGAAGAATGATTGTTTCTGTAATTGATAATAAAAGCATCGGGATGAAAGGGTATGAGAAATGAAAAAAATTCGGTCGAGTTTTCACTCGCATCATTTCAAGCAAAATTATAATATTTTGGTAGACAACTTGGTTAGTTCAGTTTATTACGACACGATATGCACGCGCACGAATACGTGAAATTTTTCTGGCAACGAAAGATATACTTGTCAACGCGTATGATATTTTAGGACGTGCGCTCTCTAGTATTAATTTGCAGTATTAATTTGTGAGTTACAAACACGCAGCGTATGTAATTGAGGAAATCGTTGAAACTGTTGACAAACGTACGCCAAACAGTTGTTGTGTCAAATGCTTTCTCCAGTGATACCTTCTTGTTAACACTTTGACTGCCAAGTTGATTTCGGTACGAGTTCTAGGAAAGTTTTGAAGTCGAAAAACAACTCTTCTCAAATGTTTACATATACAATTACATTAAAAAATAAATCATACAAAAAATAAATAAAAAGTATATCATATTTTATTTTATGTTGTTGAATATTTAATAAAATGCAATTTTAAATGGAATAAATATCTGTGATTGAAAGAAATGCGGATACAAACAGAAAAATAGAAAAATATTCAATTTTATTGTTAATAAATCTATCCTCTCTCTATATATATATTGATAATACATCTCTCTTTCTCTCTCTCTCTCTCTCTCTCTCTTTATTATCTTAATATTTCTTTTTCTTTTAATATTTCTAAATACTTATTAAAATCATTCCAAATTGGATAAATAAAACCATCATTTAATAAATGGGAAATGGAGTTCTTAATAAAAATTCACGTGTCCAGATATCGCAGTGTGTCAAAATGTTAATATCAATTTATTAGAAAAAAAGCTTTATTATATAATGTTTAAATGATAAATAACTACTTTGTGATTTCTGTCCTGAATTCAAGCAATTATAAAAATCGACTGCAAATACTGTGTTTCCAAAGATCGACGGATTCCTCTCGGGAGTACTATGTATTTATAGCTCGACTATAAATTTGTAGGAAGGTATCTACGATGGGGGAACGTGATGAAAATCGCTATGCTGCCGCGGAAAATTGATATTGACGAATATCTCGATTTTGCATCGTATATAAATCAATCTCGCCCGGACATTGTCGCGCGATCATGCGTGCGGATATTCGTCACGCGTTCGCTACAGCTGCTTCGTGTATGTTTATACAATCATTATTATTATTATTATTATTATTTATCGCTTTGGTAGAGGAAATTGAAATTGTAATTTAGGTAGGTAAGTTCGTATCTCGATGTTGCAGATTAATGTTGATGGTGCAGAAATGATCTGTGTATTTAGTCATAACGATTATAAAGTAAGGCACGTGTAAAGTATATTTAGAAATTGATTTAAATCTATAATGCATTATAATACAACTTATTAAAACAAGCTCCAACATTCTTTCTGTATATAATGTTTTTCCCTTTTTTTTTTTTTGGGCATTTCACACATAAGCGATTTGTGTTAAATCAAGCTTAATTGAAAATTATGCCGATCTTAACCCCACCTTCCTGACCAAATATGTTTTCTTGCGAGCACCATATAAATACGCGAACGTGATTTGCGAGGTTGCTACTGAGTGTCTGCCGGAATTCATGATTAATTCGCCGGCCGACGAAATGCGAGAGTGGATGAGCCGTGTCGACAACAGGATTATATAAGTCGCAAAATGCGGTACGATTTCGAATGAGGCAAGCTATAGCTGTGCTATGTTGTTGCTGTGCATCGCAGAAATGCTAGTGTCTTTTGAAATTTATTTCCGAAGTTATGTACAGTTCAACAGAATTGAATTTATTCAGCCACCGATCGAGAAATGCTTATCGTAGGTTTCAGTTCTTAATCTTGAAACTGCAGACAGAACGGTTACTTAGATGATCCACAAAATATTTAAAAGCATTTTTCTATGAATGGATCTTATCGGAATGATTATATATTTAAAACAATTGTTAGATAAAAAAAAACAATTCGTTTACTATTCGAAGAAAAGAACAAAATGCTACCGCAAATGCTTTCTTGATAGATAAAAAAACAAATAATAATTCCTAATTTGAAGATTACTTGTTAATCCACTCAAGTATTATAATTTCCAAAAAATAAATACTCTCAACGTGACAACATAAATTACGTAAATTAAAATGTTTATTTATATCATCTTTTATCTTTTGCTTTTTTTGGATTTTCGAAGTTAAATAAAAGCGAGAATCCTTCCGAGGGTTTTGAGGATCTTCATTTGTTTACTACGAAAGTATTTAACTGTTAACCAACGGATACGTTCACCTTCCTCGTTTCGATAAAGATAATGTATACCGACAGAATCTCTTACACACTGTGCTTGTATATTATTTCAAGATTAGAGTTAATCACATAATCTACATCGTGATCTGACTAACACTACTCGAGCGACCTACTCACCAAGTAAAATTTATAGACCGTCATTTCTCACGTTTCAATATGTCGCCAACAAATACATATACATAAGGATTTATATTCTTGATGACTATCAAATTCCTATTATACCTCATCTCTTCAAAATTACACCTTTTTATCATAATAATTAACTATGTGAATACTCCTATATTAAAATATGCGATATTTGATCTAAATTTGCATAAATCATTGAATTTGAGTAGATAGGGGTGAGACTGTGGGGTACCTAGGGACATGTTGTAACTTGGAACACCCTAATTATTTTTTTAACGACAACGAAATTTTTAATATTGGCTGTTTAATCGTATTAATTTTTCAATTGATGTAATATAACTGACCACCCAACATTAAACATTTTGATATTGTTAAAAAAAATAATTAGTCCATCTTATGGTACAAAATATGTCCCTAGATATCCATTCTTTCTTACTTGATAATTTTATAATAATTTCAATGCATAGTTGTATTGTTGTAACAAAAAATTTGTTAAATTGCTTAACAGTTTTAAAGTTTCGCGAAGCTATAACATAATCGAATTCAATTGATTTACTGAGTAATCGAATGTAAAATCAAAAACAGAACTCGAATTCGAGTGCGAGTAGAAATTACAAATAGTTTTACGCGAGTAATAATATCAAATAACAGTGTGCGGGACATGGCGCAATGATTTTCCAGAGTGTCATTCGTGGATACACTTTCCTCGTGTCTAGCGCGCACGTTCCCACGAGATCCCCTGCGGAGTTCTCGGAGGCTTAAGATGTCGTATCGTTTGACGGCTGTGTGCTTGTCCGCCGGCGGCCACCATGGATTCGTGGCGGAGTTACCGCGGATACGAGAGAGGATCCCGAGAGGGCGGAATGTGGCCCCGACACTCTTCACCCCGCCCTGTCAAACACGTTCGACACCCCGATCCCGTTCGCGCGCTCGAACATTTCTCGAAAAGAGAGAGAGAGAGAGAGAGAGAGAGAGAGAGAGAGAGAGAGATCATATATTGATCCCTCGACCTGAAAACGTTGAAACAATATGAACCTTTCTTTCCGTCGACGCAGACGAAAGATGTTCCATACGTCGAACATCTGCCAAAAATACTGAGGCACAACACGAATATTAATAAAATTTCACTTAATTATTGAATATAAATGAATGTAAAACGCAAACTTTTGAAATAACGAGAAAAGTAAAATTGCGTTTTTATATTAAAAAAAAAAATCGAAACACTCAATTGTCATTTTTGAGAATGAGAGAAAAATAGAGAGGCGCGCGGCGCCTCAGTTCTTTAACACCAAGTGTCGCGTTGCTTCAGTTCGCACATGTTTTCACACAGCAGAGAAGAGATCGAAATTCGGTCCATGAAAGCGTGTAGATGACGAGGGGAGAAAGGAACCGCAATGTACGGTCGAGCGAACAGAATAAAGAAAAGCGAGAGTTAGAACGTCGAGTGAGAGAGGAGTAGGGATGGTAACTAGAGAGAGAGAGAGAGAGAGAGAGAGAGAGAGACAGGTTGTAACTCACAAATTTATTACTTTTCCCCGTGCTTCGAGTTATTTTATGCCAAAGACAAACTAGGCCCGTCCTGCACGAGTGAGGGGGAAACGACGATGACAACGACGACGACGACGACGACGACGACGACGACGACGGGAATGAATATCTCAACTGCCTCGTCGCGCGCGTTTTTACGCCCGCGGGATATATTAGTGGACCACTAATCCGTACGGATTTTACGGGACGGCTGTGCATGCGAGAACGCCGTCGTCGTCATCGTCGTCGTTGTTGTCGACGACGAAGACGACGACGAGCGACAGCGACGATTGCAGCGGTGAAGTCGCGCGCACCGTTTTCATTCCGTTCCATTTAGCCCCATCGACTCTCGTCCCGATGCGATCCCATGACCTCGGCCATGCCCGAGTTTGCGCTCGGGCTAAGTCGACTTACGCCCTTTTGTCGATATCGCGATGTTACAGTGAACTCTCTGTCGGTCGACGTCGTACTATCGAAACCTTCCGAAGAATGACCAGAGAGCTTCAGGAAATTTGCATAAAAATCGCTGCAGTAGTGCTTACGGACGTTTCTTACAGAGTGATAAACGTCATATATATATATATATATATATATATATATATATATATATATATACATTAAGAAAAAACAATTTACTAGATCTTAACATATTTTTTTAAAACTATTTTTTAAACATTTATTTGTGATAATGAATATCTAGTCAATAAAAAATGATAGTCAAGTTCAAAATTAAATCAAATTAATGATTTTTATATTAAATAAATTACATTCGATAAATATTTTGTTAGTATTATTCAAATAAATATTTATAAAAATTTAATACATTTTTTTTCAGTGTTAGAGATTGATGTAAAATAATTTATGTAATATTGTAATACAAAGATAAACAATTAAGTACTTAATTCAATTAATTTTTATGTACAAATACAATTATGTCGTAATAATTACGCATGTATAATAGTAAGAATATAACTTTTATATATAATTTTATCTTAGATATTATAATCGAAATAGATATTATAATCGAAAATTAATATTTGTCTGTAATAAATGAGTAAATAATGCAATTTCGTTAATTTTTCGATACACATGCGCGAGTATAATCCAGGCCGTGATAACTGTACACACCGATGTTAAGCCGTGGAAACTATAAAAGCCGCGGATTATGATTTAGGCCATTGTAGTCCGATCTCCGATACAAAATTAACAGCTTGCTGTTATTTCGACGCCCCGCGTTGCTGCTTTCATCACCCATAAGTTTTACTCGCGCACGCTGCAATAAAGCTCGCGTCAATATACGCGGTATCAATCAAAAGATATTTGGCGAATTGACGTTCTGGTGCCATTAATTTATTGCTGTAATCAAACAGAAATATCTCCATATCTCTGGAATGATTTACGTTATCCGTGACGACTATGTATACGTATGAATGTGATAGTTTTCTATTGTATAGTATAAATAGTTATAAAGAATATTTTTTTCTCGTAGAAAATTCGGATATTAACGGATTTATTAATATCATCAATTCACGTAATATTGTATAAATATTTATAAAAATATAAACTTATATCTATACTTTATAAATAGGGCTACATCATATTTCGATAGGATTATTAATATATTTCTCGGGCTTTGATAATTTTATGCTCAATGATTGTTTAATAGCCAATGAAAAGGTGAACATAAAAATATAAAACGTGGCATAAAAATTGTGCGTGTTTAGTGGACCATGGGACGACGTAATTCGACATTAAAGGGGGTTATGAGGGTTGGCGAGAAATATATGTATCACGCAGCTGTGAAGTGCTTGAAAAGTCACATGAAATAGCTCGGTCATCGAAATTCTCTTACGCTGTTGTATTTTTATTAGTTTTAAAAATGGCATTAAAATTAATGTTCAATATCTCAGTAACGCATAATACAATAATGTTCAATAATTCAATCAAGCGCAAATAAAATACCTCTCAAATTAATTTTTAAATTAATTTTTCTTTTTTTAATTACTTAATTAATTTTCTATCGATTGTTTTTTTTTATATTTTTTTATTTTATTATTAACTTGACACATTTTTATTTTCTTGGTAAAACAAGACGCAAGTTTTTTTCTTCGAACACGCGTTTTTCTCTGAGAAAACCAAAATGTGTCACGTATAGGGGATAGCGTTTCTCGAATGACGGACGAGCGCAGCCGTAAGTCCAATAATTACTAAAGCGTGCGATCTCCGTAATAGGAGGAACGTCGGGGTTACGTCAGGGGTTGAGGTACGACGGCGTGGTGAGAGCACCTGCGGGCCCAGCAGCCTGCTCGGGCAAGAGAAAGTCCTAGTCTGCCGCTGAGTCTCCGCCCCTAATCTCCTAATCCTTGGCTTCCTTAGGAAGTCGTTTATTAGTCAACCGCAACCAGGCGCTATGCGTCACCGGAGCAAAGTATTTTGTATCCGAAGTCTTAAAATCGCTCTGCCTATAAATACATAAAGACACTCGTGCGTCACGTCACATTGATAGGTCTCGTTAGTGAGGTTTATCATTGGACGATATATATATATATAAAAATGCAAATTAATTTTGTAAAGCCATTAACTTAACTTCAGTTAAAAAAAAACATTAACTTATCCAATCCTGATAGCTATTAACATTGAAAGAGCTCTCACAATTTTTGATGACGTTAACGTTTCATGGTATGTTTGAAATCACCTAATTTTGTATAAAGTACTCAAGAGAGATTATCCTTAAGTGTTTTGTTCTACGTAGACATCAATTTCCTTGTGATAGAGAGAATCACGAGAGCCGTACAACTACCGATTAGTTTGTTTGTCTGACACAGAAACGTCGGGAGCGATTTTGCGGATAGGGTTCGTTATCGCTCGTCAAGCAATTTGTTTAGTTTCATCTTGACATGCGGAGAAAGCATATAGAATCGATGAGTAATCCGAGCACAAGTAGCTCCTTTGGGGGCGTGTCGAGGATATTTAGAAAAATTCTACAAAACGAGAAGTTCAGACTGCCTGGCGCTTTCCGAAATCTCGGGTGTCAAAATTTGAGAAGACGCCGAGAACGAACGATTGGGAATAATCATCTTGTTACAATGAGAAATTATGAACCTAACTTAACATATTTTTTCTCTCTAAAATCCTGAAATTGAATCGTATCATCTTTCCGAAGGACTTTCTTAAAGACGATCAATTGAATCATATTATAATAAAATAAAAAAAAATTATAAAGATTATTTAATGTGAAAAATACACGTAGAATGAATAAATTAAAAAATACAAAATTGTAAAAAATCTAGTTTATTGATTAGATATATAAATTATGTATATAAAAGTATTAAAATAACTTCCAGTTACAAGCACTTGTTTTAACAATCGTGACATTTGTTACTAGTAGCCGCTCAATTCTCACACATCGGCACGCACAGGAATTTTGTCGGCGAAACAACCCTCGGGAATGAGCCTGTCCCAGCCGACGGCGGTTGGAACCCACTGAGTACACAAAACCTCGTTGTTGAAGTACATAGGGACCTGCCTTACCGCAGCAGCTGAGATAATGGGAAGGAAATCAGTTCATTTCTATGTTGATCCCACCAGTTCGGTCCCCGGCGCTTAAAGGATCGCCACGATTGGCTGGCTGATCGAGAAAATCGAACCGGAACATCAGCGCAGTTAATCGAAAGACCTGATCGTGCCTGCCAATCGTGAAAAAGAAGTATTCAAAGAAGGTTCAAAGAAGTATTTGTGTAGAAGAATATAAAAGTACATCAGCTAATTGTCTCATAATATGATTTAAAAATTGACATTTTCATTACTATTAAAATTTTTTCAAATTTGTGTATAATTTAAATCAATTAAAGATGGCATTACGCGTTATTTATAATACCGTTTCTATTATCGTTATTTTATAACAACGATTTGATAATGACGTTACAATATTTCATGACGGTAACGATAATATCAGGATTAGAATAGTCAGTTTTCAAAATACCATTACTCGTTTTTTATTGAAAAAAGTAACGCATTAGTAATGGCGTTATTTTTATTGATTATGTATTAATCAGGATCAAATTATTTTCCAAAATGAGTGTTCCAACCCTATCATGAAAAATTCATTACAAACGTCATTACAAATCGTTATTATAAAAAAGTAACAATAACAGTATTACAAATAACGTATTACTTGCCATCCATGAAAGTTTACAGTAAATGTGCTATCTATAGATATAATATTATACATTTCATATTTACGCGTAATCCAAACAGAACAAGTTACGATAAAAATCAAAACTGAAAGTAATTTTTAGTTATCATTTTGAAGCTATTTTAACGTTAGTTTGATGTCATGATGATTTGTTCTGCTGTGATACGCATGTAATAGAGCCGTTATTATATTATTGAAATTTTAAATATAGGTTCACAAATACAAGGTCACAAATGCGTTTTGATGAAACAGTTTCAAGAAACGATATCCTTTGCTTCTGTTACGTTACGGGAATTTGAAGTTTCGTTTCAGATCACTGCACGACAAAGTTTATCCCACATGCAGGAATCGCGATCTGCAGGAGTCGCGGTTCAATTTCGCGTCTAAACGCCCATAAGTTTGCGGTGAAAAGATTTTTGCGGGCGCATTCCCCGGGGAGGATAGAGGCTAGCTGAGCAATTTGTCAACACCATTAGATCCGGAAGGGAGAGGGGTGCACTAAGGGTGGACTTCGACGCATCTGCTGGCTCGATTGCAAGGCTGCGCGATAATAAAGGGGTAGTTAATGACTAACGGGGGCTGCGCAGATCGGAGCCGACCGTATGCCGCCCTGTTGACAAAATATTGAGCTTCTCGTCGGCCGAGTGGGGATAACAGATTTTCCGCGACGATTCTTCTTGCACCGAATTTTCGCTCGCAATCTCGATCCGATCGTCCAGCTATTTCCGCATCATTTTCATTAGAGCATGGCATTGCTTTTATCGCGGTCGACGCTGGCATTAATTTCCATCGACGTGCTGATATTAATAGAGTTCGCGTAATCCCGTCGCGATATTAATGACAATAATATGTGGGGTAGCGTTCATGATAGAAATTTTAATTCGCTCGCGGCCGCTTTGAATTTATCAATATCCTACCTGTTGACCCAATCAAGCGCCGCGACAAATAATGCGAAAGTGAGCCAGCTCGAATAGTGATAGGGCAGTTAAATGAAAAATCATTGAGAATGCATAATGCTTAGGAAAATAAGCAATATTGAGAATAATCCTTATAATAATTGTAAATTGCGTACAAAGTTTTATCCTCTGAATGGATTCATAAGCCAAAATTGATTTATCTATCCTCGTTGAATTCATCTACATATATAGACGAGAGCACGATTTATTGTCGGTGAGCGAGTGAAAAGAAAACTTTCGATACATTCACGAGAAAAATGAAGCTCTTCTTAGAGTACTCGCGATCCTGAATGGTGGGAATCGCTGGCGCGAGTCTAGAACTGGAACCGGGATAGGTATAGAATGCCATTGGAATAAGATCGGGTTTAGCCGCAGTGTCGGGTTCGAGCCCCGGATAAGTCTACCTTATCCCGATAAGCCGGTGAGTTAATGAATCACAAAACAGGTGGTGGCGTTGCCACAGAAGAGGATCGTCTTCGTCGTCTTCGATGATCGCCATACGTGTGATTGAATTCACCCGTTCGCGCGAATGACACTACATTACAATGAACGACTAACACGTTATGAAACTCGTCTTCAACTAGTCCATTTCGACGAACATTTTCAACGAACTCTTCTTCGATTAAGATTTTGCGGTATAACGAAGAGTTTCCATGGGTCTTGTGTATAAATACAATGCATTTGTACAATTTTTAAAATATTTGTATTGCAAATTAAATATTTAAAAAATTTGTAACAGAAGAGTAAAGAAAGATAATATTGCTCTCTTATTTCAAAAGTGACACAACTCAAAAAGTGATTTTCGAATTATTACTATGAATAAATTAAATAAACATTAGCCTATCAATCTACAAAAATAAACTTAACTTCATAAAAAATTATCACAATATAAAAAAGCAGTTAAAACAAGCTTTAAAAAACAAGATTTAAAAAAATTGTTGAAATCATCACAACGCACAAAAAAATGATTTTTTAAGAGATATGAAATGAAAATGATGAAAATAATATGGTTATATTAAGAATATATTTTTTTTGCCGATATTATTTTGATTAATCAATCATTTTCTGTTACGTTGAAAAATAATTTTTCTCTTTTCAATCATTTTCTGTTACGTTGAAAAATAATTTTTCTCTTTTCTGTATTTTTTTTAGTTGTGTTGCTTTTGAAATAAAAAAATGATACGAGAACAAAATCTTCTCAAATAATATCGTTCGTTTACTACAATAACACAAACCAAAAAAACAGTTTTTCAGAAAATAAGTTTGAAATATAAAAATTTTGTAATATTACTAGTAATAAATTATAAAAACAAGACTCATCATATGAATAAATTAATTAATTGCAAGTAAGAGAAGAGTCAAAGTCAGATATTGGTATAATATTAATATATCTATGCATGTATATGTATTTAAATAAATTATCTCAGATATATAATTCAATATATAAATCAGATATATAATTACGCGCTGACTACTTTTCAGATTACTTCAAAATTTTACAATTTTAGCGTGATAACTGATCATAGAGACCATAAAAGTATGTTTTTTTTTTTACATATGTTCTTCCTTTTCTTCTTTATATTTCTACTCTTCTTTTACAAACATCTAAAAAATGGTAATTTTTGAGTTGTGTCATTGTTGTAGCAAATGAGCGACATGTTTAAATAAAAATAGTTATATCGGACCATGGAAAATAACAAATTTAAATAATGACTAATGTTTAAATTGTTTAGCCTCTATAAAAATAGATAAGCATGTACTCTCGAGTTTTCGGCGCATCAATATCAAATGGGCTCGAAGTTTTATCTGCCTGTTTCATATCATGGGTAGAAATAACACAACGCTTATCAAAGTTATTCGTACTAAAATTTTATCTCATCTGGCACTTGACGAGAATCAATGTCGTTTCAGACAAGAGTCTCTTATGATTAAAAAGAAAAAAAAAATCGAGTTTCAAAGAGTCTCTAAATAACATAATGTGGAATTTGTTTATTGATTTCTTCTTTTTAATTTGCTAAATGATTATATATTTATTTATAAAATAAACGATTATCATTGTTTGAGAGATTTGCTTGTAGTACGAAACATGATAGATTATGATTAGTTAGCAGTTGATCACAACAAAAATATTATTAATTTCGTTTCAATGTTTTCTAGAATAAGAATGGGAGCGTGTGCAGTGAACATATTTGAATTATAGATCTTTCGATAAAAACGTGACGAGAGAGGAAATATATTAAATTTTCCTTCTTATCGAGGTTTATCGGCGAGGTAGCACGTAATTGAATATTTTAGATCATGCATCACATTGCGATTCATCGCGCTAAATCATGCGAACAAACCTCTCATTTTTCTCAACGAATTATTTCATCAATTCCAATTGTTTGCGCCTCGCAAGTTTATTTGTCGTAGCACGTTTGTCACGACGAATAAAGAAAGTTTCCTACATTTATGCAACGTCATACGTATCAATCTTATTTTACGAATGACACATCCGATACGAGATTTTCGACGGAGAATGTACGATAATACTTTCGCGCGACGCAGTCAGGAAAAACATCAGGTACTTATCGCACGAATCAATGAGGATCGATAGTATCGTCAACAATAAAATCAAGCGCTATGACAAGTCAGCTACAAGCGATTATAACGCGATAAGGTGTGACAATGGAAAAAGTAAAGCTTATATCTTGTCGGAATCAATATATAAGAATTTAACATGTTGATTGTACTTAATTATCGAACTCATTTGCGAAGTTATTTTACTACGATTTTATCATACTTAATTCTTTCATGTTTTACAGAATGCGATTTGATTCATTGTATCTCACGCATTTTATGCAGCAATATTTACACTGTGAAAAACAATTATAATTACATTTGCAATTACATTAAACTTTACGTTGAATTTTAAAATAATATTTTTTTATATAGATATACAGAGTATTCTACGGGAATATGTTGAAACTGATCAGCTGTCATTGTCAAATATATTTAGTTATTAAAAAATAAAAATTGCGTTGAAAAAAGAAAAGTACGTAACTTTTAATGGGTATAGATAAAATTTAACAAAATATGATTGTATTATTTTATTGATGAAAAATGCGCTAAATATCCTAATGATTAATATTTTTGAAATGCGATTATTCGAATCTGTACAAAACTCAATTCTTTTTTACGAAAACATTTACATATTTTTAATATTGTTGATAACCTTTGATAGCTGCTACTAAATTTTGTTTTGAATCGTGTTTATGATCTTGGAATAATCATTAGTTTATTTGATTATTAGCACATTTTTCATTAATAAAATAAATTTATATACAAATATATTTGTTACATTTTATTTATACTCATTAAAAACTAACAGATTTTCCTCTTTTCAATGCAGTGTATATTTTTTCAATAACTGAATACATTTGAAAATGACAGCTGACTAGCTAGTTTCAACTCCTCACCGTGGGACATCTTGTATATACTGTATTACAGTTCTGAATGAAAAAATGATGTATCTATTTATTGCGTTTATATTTTAGTAGATGGAAAACCATTTTAGATAGAAATAATTTATTCAAACCTAATTTAAACAATCAGGCATCATTTCTACACTACTTTAGAAAACTATCAATTATTTTTGTGTAGGTATTTATGCATAGGTATCAAAGTAGATAGGTATCAAAGTTGCTCTTTGAAAGAAACAATAAGAATATTAATAATTATTTCTTTTGAAACTTACTTGACATCCCTAATAAATATCTATAACAATAAGTAATAATAAATTATCTCGTGAAGATACAGGATGTGTATGTTTGTCCATAGAAATAAATTAATGATACACGATTTGTAAATGAACTACATCTAGATTACTGATCACTTTAAAATCACAATGATGATTGCGGGATGGCGGTAGTCTTTAGTATTGTGAACGACTCACCACGTTTAAGTTTCTCCAGCGGCTCATGGTGCAGCTGGTGGCTGGAATTGTGCAGCATCGAGGTATCGTGATGCGAATTACCGTGGAGATCATGGTGGTGCATCGCGCCCTGAAGATGGTCGCCGTGCAGGCCGGCCATCGAGGCGGTTGCCGCGTGCTGATGATGCTGCACCGAGAGGCTGCTCGGAGGTCCGATCACGAGGTCCTGCAGACACAAATCCGCATTGCCTCCGCCACCGCCGCCGCCTCCGCCGCCACCGCCGCCGCCTCCGGCGAGTTCGAGGCTCCCCCCGGCCCCGCCGCCCCGCTCCATACTATAGAAGGTTAACGTCGTGTTGACTGTTCCTTACAACTTGATGACACGATCAACCTGGCCCGCGAAAGGCCGTGAATCAGCGCGATCACGGTTTGTTCGTTGGCTCCTTCTAAGGACACATTCAAACGTCCTTTCTATCTCGTAGATCGGAGAATGTCGTCAACCACGAATTTGCGTGATAGTTTTTTAAAGGCGATTATCAATCAAAAACATCAAGCGGCTTGTTTCTTTCGAAAAGAGAACTTATCATGAAAATTTTGACGCATCGGTTTCTATCAGATAATACAATACGCGGATGTTAATATAATCAATAATGAGGTTTATGGATTCTTCCATAGGTTTGTAAAGAGATTATACTGGTACAATTTTCTTTTTTTTTAAAGATTACAGCTTTTACAGCGTATTCGTTATACCATCGGCGCTCTTCCGCTGGCGCTCCGATTCTCTCGTATCATTGACAAGATAAACGTATACGCGACATTTTGCGCTGGAGGTATTCGAGATGGACCGACGGGAATTACGTGGACGGTCGCGAATTCACGGCAAGACTCCGAAATGTATGACACGTGGAGATTTGATAAATCAGGCAAATTGTCGGTTCATTGTCACTTATATTACGTAAAAAAAAAAAAACTAGAAGAGTTATAAAATACGTCGCTTAAGTAGGCTGAATCTACTAGCACTATCATCCTCACAAATATCTTCCACTTGAGGTAGATGAATTCATCTACTTCTCTTGCTTCGTTTTTATCTGTTGAATTTTTGTTTCTCACTTTGCTGGTGTCGAGTATTCACGATTTGTCACGATTCTTCTTCACGCTTTTACATCCTCTCTGTGAATGTCATCGAAGCGTTCATAGATCAGATAGAACATAGAATGTTTGTAGACGTAATCAAAAGTTCCCTACAATATCTAACACTACATTGACCACTACATTGACTCTTCTCATCATCCACTCTCTCCGGCGAGATGTTTATCAAGAGCCGACATTCGCTTCTGTCACCAATCAGAGTTACGGCGAATTTGATAGCACGCGATGGACGAGCACGGCACCTTCGTGACACCACAATCTGTATTATCACCACTTCCGAATTCTCGTTCGCCACTCCGGGAATTCACTGCGTGAATGTTTACATGCGAATTACAGACGCGTGGCACGAGAACAACGTGGTCTCCTACCCGCGACCGTCGTCAGTCGCGGCGCGGCCGCGGGTAACGACGTCGACGTCGCCGCCGTCGTCGTCGTCGTCGTCGTCGGCACGAGCGCGTCGATGATGATCGCGTAGCACTCGTCACTATTCGCACCTCTGCCCTTAACGTGCGTCGGAGAGGAGAAGCGCGGAGCGGGACACGGCGATAGAGGAAAATATAAGAAGGCGGCGGCGGTACCGCCGGTTGCAGCGGTGTATCCTGATTTTCCCGCCGGTAGATGAAACGCGTCGTAGTGGCTAGCGCCGCGTAAGTCGGTTGGTAGGTGGGTCCGCCAGGCTTAGCCGGTTGAGCCTTTCGGACTGCCTGCCGGCTTAAGTCTCTAAGTCGGTAAGCCGAGCGGATCTAGTGGTCTTGGCTGGTGCACTGGCTGCCTGCTAGCTTGCTTGCCTGCCTGCCTGCCTGCCTGCCTGCCTATAGTTGCCTGCCTGCCTGCCTGCCTTCCTTGCTTGCCGGGCGGCCTGCCTGACTGTCTGACTGCGCCTCTCCCTCTGGCTCGCTCGCTCTTACTCCCCTCCATCCATTCCTTCTCTCTTTGCCTCCACACCCGGAGCAGACTCCCCACCTATCACATCTCGCTCGTACTCGTGGCGTTACTCGCTCTCTAGCACCGCTCATTCCCCTTGGTACGATCTCTCACGCCTGTGTCCGCGTTGCCGCTTGTACTCCTTTCCTCCCTTGGTTCATCCTATCTCGATCACATCTCTCTCACTGCTGTTTGTTTGCAATTCGCATCCTCTCGTTTTAATCGCGTGCATCCTTGTTCATATAAACGGGTTCTTGTCCGCTACCTCACGATCTCTTATACACAGCCCCTTGTCCCTCCACCGCTTTCCTTCTAACCAACCCCTTCGCACGTCTTCCTCTTGCACAGCATCCCTTCTTCTAGAATCGCATGGCGCTCCTTCTTCACTGCACTTCTCGTTGCTCGTGCGATCTCTAGTACCGAATTTTCTTTCTTGTGAGTCTAGTCTGCCCGAGAGTAATTTTACAGAGTAATTTTTTAGGTGCCTAGTCTGTCATTATTTTATCTTTGCCTGTTGTTCGTTTTTAGCTATAATATTACAATATTATCACTATAATAGAATTTTCTATGCTACAATCTTTCGTGTCTCTTTTCGTATAGTTATCTCTTGCGTATAGTTATTCGAGGCGGTCATACTGGTTAACGTTCAGTGTCACCGACGCGCATCCCTTCCGGTTCATCCCCACTTTCAGATTTTAACCCCACCTTTGACCCGAAGTTGCCCCTCCTACGATGGAGACAGTGGTTGGCGTGCTTGCCCCGTCGAGCGAACGCACACGCATACGTCGCACACGTGGTGTTTCCTCTTTTCTCTTGGACTACCGGCGATCTTGCGGATCTTGCTATACTACAACGATTATCGTTTGTTGTTTCTCCCGGTCGACCTCGTAACGCCTTGACCACGCGAGTTCGCGATCCCACCACCAGCGAAGTAGTCTTCGGCGATTACCCTTCGCCTTCATAAGAAATGCACTATATCTCACTGTTTGTTTACCTGAAAATTCACGTGCAAATAAAGCAGAAAAGAACAGCTTGAGATTCCTACGCTGTTGCAAGAAGTCAATCTTGCCGCTTCTCTCGCACATTCATAGAAGAGAATAGAGTGGAGAAAGAACATTAGAAAATTTTATTAGGTTTGTTTTTTATTGTTACTCTGAACTGTTCTAGAACTTTCTTTCTTGTTTTCGTTAAATTTTAAAATATATATCTAAAAAGTACACACTAATTAGGGATAAAAGGAAAATATTATGGTATATTTTAGACCAGTAAGTCTAAAGTATAATAACTGAATAATAAGTGCATACTTACTGTTCAGTTATAAAAATTGTTAACAATTATCTGTGCTGTGATTTAAAACCCTGAAATTCATTAGAAGTCCAGTCGCGAATATAATACTCACTCAGTATATTCTATTTGTTATTTTTGTCACCACAGTAATATGATTTATAAATTATTATTTTGTTTTGGATAATCATTCAGTAACTTCACTATCTTGTATGTCGTTTCGCAAAACTGGAAATAAAGTTTACGGCTCTATTTAAAATTGGGATTGCTAGTACGCAGTTATCGCTCGGCTTATCAGTCGGAGCAAATATCGGTTTGCAGTGACGTCTGGAGTCTATATTGAGCATATTGTTCAATTTCGAGAGGTGTGCCTTGAGTACAAGGAGTTTACGACTGCGGGCATGTCTGCGCGAGCGTTGTCGAGGGAAAGCGAATTCTCAACTGTCTGATCTACTGCCAAATGATACGATTGATAGTACAACGTTCACGCGCGATTGGTCTGAGAATTCAAGGCTGCATTCAGGAACTTCTTGAGTGAACCTATGTTTCATTTTATCCTTGTTTAACGTATGATTTAACAATAAAGTTAAAATGATTCATGGGTGCAGTTTCGAATGAAGTTTCTGAACGCAGTCTAGAATTTATCATATCAATGTCAGGACTTTAGTGATAGCTTTTTATCATCATTTAGGAAAAAGCACTGTCATCATGATATACATCATGATGTAAATAAGAAGACGTCACGATGACCTCGAAAAGTACAATCTGATAATACATATCAGAGAGCGTACTACAAATAACATTAGTATGTACGTTGGGAATAATCTTGAATACAACAAATAATAATTTAAATACGTTAATCACTTCTTTTTCGCTATTTAAATAACGAAGCCTAAGTTTAATGATGTTGTTTTCATACATAGCGTTGAAAATTTATAATTAAAATATGAAAGAGAAATGAAATAGATAGAAAGATTTTTAGCTACAGCCTGCAATTCGCTCTCAGCTTCAGAATTTATCAAATTGCAAGTTGCATTTAGTGTTTCGTCCATTCTCCATATTACATCGATTGATATTGCGTCAACCGAATAACCTACAAGTTTCTCGGTAACTACTTCGTAGACATGACGACGCCCGACTCGTTCTTATCGTGACGGGGAGCAAGGTCCGGAAGGGTCAGAGACGAAGTGGGCCGCGCGTGATCCTCGTAAGAGAATCGTCGTCAGCAAAGGGAGCCGTGGACGTCGTGACTGGCGTCAAGAAGTTGTCACGCAACAAAATGGAGCGAGGGATGGAAGCATCTTTCAGAGAGAGAGAGAGAGAGAGAGAGAGAGAGAGAGAGAGAGAGAGAGAGAGGCTGTAGAAGAAAAACGACAAATGCAGAGTGGACGGAAGGAAAAACGGAAAGAGACGGAGAGTAACTACCGGCGCGGCACAGACGGGAGGGGACGCGCGACTCTAAAGCACTCGAGAAGGAGAACGCGGCGGGAGCGCGGAAAACGAAGAGCGCGATACGAAAACGGGGGTTGTAGCGGCAGTACATACGTCAAGCTAGGAACAGAGCGCCATCCCGGGGATCCCCTAACGCCTCGGGGAAAGTAGAGGAGACAAATGACAAGATAGCCACGCCTACCGTGCAGACCGCGTGGGCGTTATTTGCTGGTGTGTGCGTGTGACTTCCCAGAGTTCAGAGCTAGAGTGGGAGCACCACATCGGCGCGACTCGAGGTTTGGTGGGATAGAAACGAGAAAGAGAGACAGAGAAAGAAAGAGAGAGAAAGGGGGGGGGAGAAAAGGAGAAAGGGAAAGAGAGAGAAAGAGAAAGAACGAGAGAGTGGGTTACGTATGAGAGACGCGGATGCGGGGTAGAATGTGTTCGCTAGGGTGTCTTCTGATTTTTGAAGCGACCATCCGAGTTATATGTATGGGCAACGTACATACAGCGAGTGCGATGTCACTGCAGAAATGTGAAGACCACTCTACCTCGGTAAATTAAAGTCGAAGATGATGATCGGGGATGGACACTGGCTTCGAATGAAATGTGGTTTCTCCTAGTTGTAGAAAATAATGTACCTCTCTTTTCCTTTCTATATCTTTTCCACCTACCCTTGTATATAGACAATGTCTTATACCGGGCATCAATATAACTGTACTTCAATATCGGCATTTCGATGATTCTGTCGGATGTATCAACAGCTTAATACCGTTCCATTAAAAACCGTGACAGTAATATTTTGTAATACGTATTATACTATATGTACGCTTTAAAAAATATGGATGCGGATTTAACATCATGCGGTGTTTATATAATTCTCACAGTATTGGTGTTGATATAAACACTAATATGATGTAGATTATGGTTTCGAATTCATGATGTTAAATCCACATCATAAATTGGTATTTATTGTATATTAATACTACAACAAGTATAAGAATTATACTGAAAAAAATCGACGGCTCGCGTGTAAAGATACACGATCGATCTCGTCGCTTCGTGTATCTTCGCGTCGAGACACTTCTGATATTTTACGTCTACGGTTTTAAATCTAATGCCTATATTTTTTGGAGTGCATGTAACAAAGATATTATCATACGAAGCTAATTTATATAAAAATGTGTTTATTGAATGCAGTAGTAATAATCAACACGATATATGATTCGTGACATAAAGTTACATCTATTATGTATATATTATAGTGGTAACATAACTGTATAACAAGATAAATTACTGCAATAGAACTTTTTGCTGCAACGCGTTATTTTTGCCAATCCACGATAGACACGATCAGGAGAATCAGACGTTTGTATTATACGTCCGGCCATAATTATTGTAATTCGATAATAATTGAAGGATTACGGATTATCTCTGTATATAGGAGAGTCGTTCGCAACACGGCTTTGCGGTTGGCCTCAACATCGCTGTCGCATACGATCGCACCTGCTATTCGCTATTGGTCTCTCTCGATCGACATTCAACCCTGAATGGGATTCGACAATCGGCTCGTTTTATCGACAGTTAAACTTCGCGCGACATATTGTCGGCGTTGTTTTTCTCTATCGCGAATTCACTGCATACCTCGTATATGTATGAATTATTTATTGAGAAAATGGCTGAAGTTATATAATAAAGTACTAATAGTTTCTTATTTGTCGATTACACAATCTTGAATTGTCGTGCAAATCTGTTTTGCATGCAACATTACAAAAGTTGCTAATGTAATTAAGTATTTAATATTAATTATATGTGTAATAAAACTTGAGATAAACTTATAACGTTAGACTAATTTAAGAGCAATCGTTAAAATCATAATTTCTGAAGATGACATATGCATGTTTCAACTAACAAAGTTTGACTTTTACTATTGACATGTAATAAATGATAATTATTTACATGTGCATAAATTGCAGAATCTTATCGCACTTTTTGATCGGTTTTACGATCTTCTAAAAATAAAGCCTCGCATTACCCAATTATCACTCGTAATTCTAATTACTACTCCTCACCATATGCGTGATTATTATTTGTACGTGCCATTTGCTCAATATCGGCAACAACCATAAACTATTTATTGCCTGGATGCTATAAAAGGATAAGATAGACGTTTATCAGCTACAAGCGGTCGGTTGCTCGTTTTAACGACGAGAACTCGATTCGCAAACACACATCTGACGTTAAATATTACCTGTCAGGTGACTATTTTGCAATGTGACGCAAAAACCGTAAAAAACTCAATCATATTGTGCAATTTTAATTTACGAAATATTTAATTGACGTAGATACGCGAAAAAATATATACATTTGAAAGAAAACGATTTTAAATAAAGAAAAGATTTGCATCATGCGGCTATTTTAAGCCTTAAAAATTTTGAATTTGTATGTAATTTGTGTAATTGCAGAAAAGGGGTAGATATCTTGTCGCTATAAATAATATTTTTAGAAGAAATCCATATCTATCTACTTAATTCATAATGCAAATAATTGCTATTACTCAAGTGGGAATTCATAGAGTATATCGTATTGAATCCTGGTGAAGTACCGATCCTGTGCCGAAAAATAAATTTTCTATCTCAATACAGGATCTAGTATTTAAAAAACAATTACTTCAGATAGATTTATATTAGAAAAATGCTGGAACAATTTAATAGCAATCGTTAAAATCGAATTTACGTAATTTCTGTAAATACTACTATTCAATACTTACCCAACATATGGATTAGTATTGAATAGTAGTATTGATCCAGTACATTATCAGTACGTTTTCGATATTGTGTCTAATTTTATTCAAAATCAGTTTGTCAGATGTTAATATTGAGACAGTACAAACATATACTCCGTCATATAAATATATGACGGAGTATATGTTTGTACTGTCTCAATTGCAGCGTGTCTGTATTTAATACAGTAACTTCATACTGTAATAGTATTGTAAGTCTTGGCCCATTGGAATCATTCCAATATTCTTTTGATATCATATCGACATGTAAAAATTAATACTGGGCTAATACCTCACCGGTAGTCAATTTCTAGAGTATATATTATACTATACATATATTTTTGTTGACCGATGATTGTCTTTAATTGAAAACATGTTGCATATGAATTTTTATTTCTTTCGAAGTTATGCGATTTGTAAAGATAATTTTTCTTGCGCGTACGAAACCTTTTCAGGAAATGCCTACTTGACTCTCGATGTTAGTATTGATGACTAGTTTTTATATTGTAGACTGCTTTCGATATTGATATTTGAATTGTAATATTGAAAACCAATAAAATAGATTTTTCAAGATAAATTTATTAAATTAATTTCCTGAGTTTTTCTTCAAATTTATATTATGATGTTCTACTTTTCAAAATTAAATTAAAATTAAAAAATAAAAGATTCTATTAATGCAACAGAAATGTTACTATTCCTTAAATATTTGACATAATTAATCTTATAAAATTAATCTTACAAAATCTATTTTAATGCTCAAATAATTTCATTAGTTCTGTAATTTAATCTTTGCAACTTTACAAGACTTATTTTTCAAGTTTGGGAAATCGACATTGGACAATTGTATTGAATCTTTTACTTTGAATATTTCTTATTTTATAGCGTGAAAACTTACTTTCGTCTCTCGAATGGAAATATGAACGTTAAAAAATTTCATCACAGTTTATTCGAAATATCGGCAAGATAGGCGGGATAAGCTGCTCGATACCGCCGTAAAGGATCTATTGGTAGCATGAAGCGTTTCTATGACCGCAAAAGAACAGATCAATTGTCACCGCCAACGACTTACTCATGTTTTACTAGCGATAGTAAAACGTGTCTGTGGCGCAAACAATCGATACTCGGTACGGAATATCGTTTTCGAGATTCGTATCTATCGCCATGATAACATCCTTCTTTGTCTGCATTTACCTTTCCACCGCCGAATTTCAACAAAGAGATTTCGAAACAGGCAAAGATTTCGTATCCTTCCTTATCACCATTCTCGGAATGATACGCATCTCGATACTTATTGCAGAATAATCGATTTGCCGATTAGCCAGTTTTATCCGTCTCAATAAGACTGCTAAATGTCGTCCAAGATTGATTTTCAAATATGCTTTGGGATGTAAATGATTCTTTTTTAAAGTTAATTTTCTATGAAATATTTAACTACTTATATCTACTTATGCATTTTACTTATATCTACTTAAATATTTTTGAAATGAATGAAATATACACAGAAATATACGTTCTAACTATATAGTATTTTAGATTTTTTTTTCCTTTTGTCTCATTAATTGCTTTGAAATCAATCAATTTTTCTGTGACAAATGTATAAAAAAACTTATTATTGCTACTGCGATCTAATTAAATTTCTAGTAGGACACAAATAAGCAAAATCTCATAAATAAGACTTTCTTAAAAAAATTTGTGAATTCTCCTGATTCTCTTTACGTGATGAAATCAAATCGTTGCATCTGCAATTAAAGTATTTCACTGAAAGATACGCAATAATTTACATCTTCAATCGGTTTTGTCTTCTATCGGCCAACCTGCACGATAAAAACAGCTAATCTATCTATCTCGATTGTAAAACGTATCCATCTGACGCCGACAGTTTATCTTCAGGCGGAATCTTTTCGCCAGTAATTCGAACAAATAATTGGAACAAATGTGACAAGCAACCTGTGATCAATTTTAAAATAATTTTGATATTTGTACATTCAATATCGAGAGAATCTTTACATTTTGATCAAATACGAACGAAGCGTATTTATACTTTTTTAACGTCCATATTCGAACCATCCCAAGTTTATTCTCGTACGAAGGAATCATATCGATTACAGTCAAGAACGGCCACAGTGCCTGGGGGTTGCTCTGTTTCGATTTCGTTTACTACTGGTGCCAGTCGTTCTTCCTTCTCGCTCTCCGCACGCTCGTGCATTTTCTTTTCTCCCTTGACTCACCCTTGGCTCCCACTCCATTCGGCCAAGCCGTTCGGTCGTTACAGCGCGCCGTCTTTACAAATTTTATATCATTTTTATGAGGCATAAAGTCGTCGAGAAGCCGACCGAGGAGAAAAGAGAGAGGGTTAGAGCACGAGCAGGGGTGCGGCAGAGGGGAAGTTTCTCGGTCCAAATTACCCCTCTTGGTTTCCTATCATCCCCACCAGTCGACATTGTAGTCACGTGGCTGGGCGGAGCGGATCGCATCCCCTCGTTCTTGCTCGTCGGTGTGAGGCACGAAGAGCGGGGCAAGCCGGTAACGTAGAAGGGGATGCTGCACCACGTTAGGGGTGGTGGATTGTAATTCGCTGGACGAACTCTATATCGAGGAACGCTTCATGTCTTGTCTTGTTAAAAAACTCGCGATCACTGAATACGTCTTTTTCATCTGTAAAGCGAAATATAGTTTTGAGAAAGTGTGTTCTTAGTTTTTGGGTTTGTGATCGAGTTTTATAAGTAAAATGTTTCATATCGAAACGCGTAATATACAATATGTAGGAAATATGAAAAAGAATACATCTATAATTCTTTAACATTAATGTAAAAATTAGCAAATAATTAAAAATGAATTAATTAAAAAGTTATAAAAAATTGTAATATTTATAAAAAGATTTAATACTAAACTTATAATTTCTGAAATTATGTTATTTCTCTCTACGGATTATTTATTATAAAAACTGTTTTAAGTTAAGATATAAGACATAGAATATAAGCCACAATTAAATAAGCTAATTGAAAAGAAAGTGCGGCGGAAATGATAAGTCGCAACGCGATAAATCGATCGGCTCTTCGTGACTATGCCGCTCACTGCCCAATTATACGGCAAGGATTACTCTTCCAGTTTAAGGTTAATCCTATTTAAGATGGACAGAAAGTAGGCGAAAACTTGGCTTCTTACTCGGTCAGTCTTTCGGCGATAGTGCGGCTTAGCGGCATTAGGAGCGACGATTCTGTTAACGAGCTTTCAATGGAGCAGACGATTTCGTTCGCAGATTCGTTTCGCGCTTCTTTAAATACGTAGCACGGGATTCGATTCTCTACGTTACTTTACAAACTTGACATTGCTATTCTCTCATTCCTGTGTTTTGACTTTTTCGAATTTTAATTCTCGGTGAGAAAAGAATCGTTTACACTTGCTGTTTTATTCTACTCCATATAAAATTCGACGAACGTGTCGTTCCCTTATTTTAAAAGTGACACAACTGAATAAAAGATTTTGAGTTATTATTATGAATGAATTAAATATTACCCTATCAATTATTAAAGTGAATTAACTTAATAATACTTTTATAATTAAATATCTTTATAAAAAGAAATCAAAATTAAAACAAAATTTAAAAAGGGTGATTAAAAAAATGTTAAAATTGTTACAATTAAAAAAGAGTAGATTTTAATAATTGTGAAACGAAGATGACAAAAGCGGCACTTAATTGTATTAAGAATTTTTTTTTTATATTGTTTGATTAGTCATTAATTTCTTTTTTCTTTTTCTAGGAAATGTAATTTCTTGAATTGTGTCATTTGGAAATAAGAAAGCGATATTTAAATGACATTCTACGAACATGTTAATTCTTATTAAGTACATTTCAAGTTAATTATATTTAAAACACAAAGTTTAATGTCGCGTCATTCTAGCTACGTGC
>Ga0157364_1000498_pt1 | contig 27242 bp, 14 predicted proteins | sample AttsexASBM2_FD_111476 | JGI IMG/M metagenome (GOLD analysis project Ga0157364, IMG submission 111476) | Fungus gardens microbial communities from leaf cutter ant in Ribeirão Preto, State of São Paulo, Brazil - Atta sexdens ASBM2 | ecosystem: Host-associated > Fungi > Mycelium > Unclassified ... | reverse complement strand
CACCAAACAGTCACTCGTTGTGGATGCATCGGCTTCTCCATGACGACGTGCGGATTCTCTGACTCCCAAATACGACAATTCTGCTTGTTTACATAGCCACCGAGATGAAAATGAGCTTCGTCAGAAAAGATGATTTTTCGGTAAAAATGTTCATCTTCAACCAAGCGTTGTTCAGCCCATTGGGCGAATCGAAAACGCATCGGATGGTCATGCGGCTTCAATTCTTGCACTAATTGAACTTTGTATGGCTTCATACCGAGGTTTTTATTCAAAATTCTTCTCAAAGAAGTGCGTGAAACATTCAAGTTTTGAGAACGATGGCGAGTTGATGTTGATAGTTATTCAAGCACACTCTGAGCAACAGCAGCAATGTTTTCGGTTGACCTTACTGGACGAGCACGTGAACGAATTGCTTTATCCAATAAGGATCCAGTTTGCCGAATTCGCTTCACAAATTGATCCACCAACTGCGTTGAAGGCATTTCTTTTCTACCAAATTTTCCACGTAAATTTCTTACAGTTTGAGTTGAAGACTCACCACTTTGGAAGTAAGTTTTCAATATTTCCCAATTTTGTTCAAGTGTATAGCGACCCATTTTGTAAATGTCAAACAAAAAATTAAATTTTTGATACGTTATAAATGTTATTACGCCTTTCAAACTCAAAATAATCGATAGTTGAAATTCCAAACGCTAGATGGCCCACCCTGTATGCTGGAAAAATAAATACTTATATATTAATGTTTACTTATCAAACAATTATTTATTAATAATGAATTCTTTTTATATGTTTATAGAAATTCAATTTCGATAATCTTGTATTTAACGTATATGTGCAGACGAACACTAATGCATTTCAATAATTTTAATTGATAGAGTTCCCACTCTATTACTTTTCATCACATAAATCTAATACTTTCATGTGTAAACACTATAGGACGCCATTTTTATCTTGCATTAAAATATTTTTTATTCCTTGCCTGCACACTTAAGCGGCACAGATTCTTACATAACGCATAACATATGAGTATAAGAAATCGAACTAATCACAGTTCTTTATTTCATAGAAAAGAAGGAAATAAAGGATTTCGATTGGTATTTCCTTATGCATAACACAACACGTAATGCATACTAAATTTAATCAATTTAAGTTCTTTATTTCATGGAAAGGAAAGAAACGAGGGACATTTAATTAGCACATTTTTTATGTGTTACATGTTATGCAAGAGTTTGTGCTCCCCGCTTTAAGTGGAGAGCACAGATTCTTGCATAATGCATAACACATGAGACATAATGAAATTCAGCCAATAACTAAGAACATAATAAGGTTTGTTCGCGTCGCATGCTCCAAATTAATCCAGAGAGCATTTGGATCACAGATAAGATGGCGGTTGGAACAGTTGTATTCATGTGCTCATGTGCTTCATGTGCTCCAATGTGACACGAATAGATTTAGGAAAAGTGAGCATGTCATCTAACCTAATCCGTGAGACCATTCGAACGGTCGGATATGTGCCTCGTTTCATTTCGGATTTTGTGTTACCTCGATTATTTGAAAAGCGTTTTTATATAATGCGTTTTTAATAATATAAAAGTTATAAATTAAAATGTCAAGGCTTTTTTAAAAAAACGAGCAAATGTAGTCAACTAATAAAATTCATCTTTTATTACATTCGTATAACGCTATAAATTTCAAACGTTTCGACTTACGAAGTCTTCATCAGTGATAATATAATAAAGAAAACGTATTTATGTAACCCCATCCAATGTCAAACTACTCCACTACAAACCATCCAATGTTGACTAATATATAATACATAATAAAAATTATCGCTGTAGGCTAATCTTATTTAGTTATTCCTACGTTAAGAAATTATGGATTGATTATTCTGCATAAATTAATGTAAGTGAAAAATAAATTCTCATCAATATATATTGAATTAAATATAATTTTTTATATATATTGAATTAAATATAATTTTTTAATCAGAAATTGACATTTAACTATACAGAATATAGGATAGTCGTTGAAGAAATCCTCGGAATGACGTTTATATAAAATTGTTAACTGAGCTGATTTTCGACAACAACCGAAGAATCAGTTAAACACAATTTTACAATTATAGACTTTCAAACTTCTGACTTGATACTTATTTCGATCCGTAATCTTAATGTAGGAATAACTAAATAAGATTAGCCTAGAGCAATAATTTTTATTATATAATATATTATATATTAAGCCTTGACATTTTAATTTATTGCATTTACATAAGTCTACTTTTCTATATAAAAGTTATATTATATTTTTATGTTATATTATATTTTATTGTATTAATATTTTATTTTATTTTTTTAATTTTTCTAATTTCATTAATTTTATTTAATTATTCTTTTTATTTTATTTATTTTTTCAATTTTTATTTTTATTTTTTTCAATTGGTCAATTTCTTAGTTCGGATATACAATGTGCTTTAAGCCTTAAGTCGTAAGAAATTAATCAACTACAGTCGAATGCAAAAAGAATAATCGATTGTGATTCGTCCATTCCTTATGACTTAAATCACCTATTGTAGAACCGGATTAAAAAGAAGACCAAACTCAAACGATCGATTACGAAAAAAAAATGAGTTCAAAACACAGTTTCGGAAAAGCTCTGTGGAAGAACAAATTCAAGCGCTCCTGTCGGAGAAAACTGTCAACTTAATTACTGGATTGATTTCATTAGAGGTTTATTCGCGTCGCACGCTTCAACATGCCCAACACGCTCCAATACGTTCGCGTCACCAGAATATCAATATGGCGACTAGATGTTCGCGTCGCGTTAGAGCATACTCCATGGATCAATCATGAGGTTTGTTCGCATGCTCAAATATGCTCCTGTCATTGCTTTTTCTCACTCCAATGCCTTCATTAGAGTGAGTAGAAACTATGGCAGGAGCATGTTAGATTATGCGAACAAACCTAAGAGTATGTTCCATTTGCCTCATCTCAGAAGGTACGATTGGGACATGTTGCACGCAACGTGATTCGTCCATTTCTTATGATTTAAAGCTTAAAAATCTATTGTAGATCCGGGCTTAAAGTATATCTACACAAATTTGCATAACCGCATAAATGTATGTATAAAGAAAATTATCCAATTGCATTTCTCCTATAAAGGTGCACACAAAATGTGATTGGATAATTTTCTTTATGCATATACTTATGTGGTTATGCAAGTTTGGAAATTCTTAGGACTCTGCACAATAGAAAAGAACAATAAGAGAGAACATAGAATAAGAATTTTAACCTATCAGAAACTGTGTATTCCACAATACATGATTTTTGATAGGTTGAAATTCTTATTCTGTTCTGTTCCCTGTTCCTTTTACTGTGCGGAGCTTTTATTTTTTGTTCTCTGTTCCCTGTTCCTTTTATTAGCTAGAGAATAAAACTCTAGAAAATAAATTTTCCTATTGGACAGCGTAATCTATTAATTAAGTCGATTCTACATTAGTTGCAAGTTTGCGACAGCCAATCTGAAGCTTTTGAAATTAATGCTTCATTTTGGCTGTCGCAACAAACTTGCGATCAGCTTGCAACTAATGTAGAACTGGCTTTATAAAACTTTATACTTTCCCTAAGATGGAAAGTGAAAAATTAAAATTTTAAGAGTGCATTCCACCAAAATTTCTCCATCAATTTCGAGTGCATTCCGTTTCACGCATGATGTGCATGATGCATCATTTATCCTTAACATTTGGTGAACAAGAAAATTGATGGAGAAATTTTTCACTGTCTAGTTTACATCATGCACTTGATACACATAGAGTCAGGATCTAAAAGGTTGTAATCATTTTCTTTTCGATGGATTTCGAAATGCAGCTTGCTTTCCAAGCGATTGGTTCTTACTTATGGACCCATAAATAAAAATTAGATCACTTTTCACTTTTCATCCCAAGAAAAAGGTTTTATGATACTCGCGGATGCAAAAAGTGGATCTTTCATTAAATCCAATTATTTTTACATTTATATAATTATTTCTTATATGGTTATTATTAATTACGTTTTTTTTAACTTTCATTTCGTTTCAAAGCGTCAAACGTAGACAGGATTGCCTCTCTTCGATTTCCATGTGAGTGGATATCGACACTATCGACACTTCCGGAATTGTGCATACTTGCGCATGGCGGTCCTTCCGCAGACAGCAGGCGGTGCAACGTGGCGCGTTGAGTTTACTTTTGCTTCGATTGCCGGTCTGACGGAACGTCTGACGGCACACGCCATACGCACGCACACAGAGCCCAATAAAGAGCGAGGAAAAGCGGTGCTGGCTGCGCTGTTGGGCACTAGTTGGTGCCTTGGTGCATCAGGGAAGGGGGGCCCTGCGGTCACGTGACCGAGCTGCGTTTTGAGCGCACTAACCCAGGTACGATAGCGAATCTGTTGTTTTTCTCGTGGTTTTTCGCGCGCCGCGGCCCCAAGCGCCGAGGTGCCGTGAATCTCGCACGCTTCCGCTCCCCATCGCGCCTGCCGAGGCATCCGCACAACGTCCACGACAGCCGTGAGTTACACGCAAAGATTCTTCCGTCTCTCGGCCATTCCGAGACTTCGTCGGGATCCATTGATGCATCGCCGCGGCGATGCTTGACAAGCCTTCCTCTCGCATTGCAGAAATGGCGTCCATCGTGCACATGGCCTGCTGAAAAATATTCTCGTCCACCGAGAGTAATCGCGCGTTGTTACCAGAAATTTCTTTGTGCGCGTGCCGTCTCTTGGCGTGAGCTGCTAGGCTGCTACCCTTCCGTACCACCTCTTTCTTTCTCTCTCTTTTTCCTCTCTTTCTCCCTCTTATTTCATTTCTACGCACGGTTTTTCGCGGCGTGCAACGGCGTGCGAGTGGTCGACGACGCGCCCGACGGAGTGTTTTCCCCCCCTTTTTTTTTTTTATTCTTTTACTGAATCTCCGCTGTGACGACGGAATAAGAGACTTCTCCGTGAAAATTCCAACGGAAAATTCCGCGACGTATAGTGCGTTTCCCGCCGAGCCTCGCCTCGCCGTTAGGTATCTTGACGCGTTTGTGTTCAAGACACGCATCGCAAAAGCACGCGATCGTCTTGACGTGGCCAGACGTTCCGTGAAACTTTTACACGCGTGTATTCCATGACCTAACGTCGTCATCGTGAGCGACGCGACTTTCTCGCTATCGCTCCAAGTCGTCGAGGTGATAAGCGTTAACATTCGTTCAACTTTCGTTATTTTTCCTGAGGCGGATCCCACATCTTCCATCGTTTATTGTTATCGGATGTCCCTAATCTGATGCTTTCTCATTAGTACGTATTTTACAAGTGTAATTTATCCACCAAATCTGTCCACCAAAATCTTTATATCTAATTCCTCGGAAGTGACAAAACTTTAGTAGCAGTTGAATTTATCACAAGTTTAGATTTTTTTTGCAAATACCGAGCTTTGTTGTTCATCTCTAAATAAATCAGTAATAAAGATATTTCTTACACTTTGTTTTTACAGAAAGAATTTGTTGAGTTAATTCATAAATCTGAAGAAAAACTAATACATTTTACATACAGATTTTATAATAACGATGTATGAGAATATTTCTATAGATGAATGAGATATTTCTATAGATATTTAAGTAATTCAAATCACAGAATTATAGTAAGAGAAATATAGGAATAGTTAATATAAGTTGGAAATTTTAAAGATTATTATTTTTATAATATTTATAATATAATTCAATTTTTGGTATTGTTTGTTCTTAAAAATTATAATAATTGCTTTGCATGGCAAGATTCTTATTGTATGATCAGATTGTAACGTATTCCTGTGATCTTTGTTTTTTTATTAATGATGCTCCTAAAAGTACTTTATGATCAAATGATTTGTGTTATTGGAAATCAATCATAATTTTATTTATAATTATAAATAATAAATTATTGCATCATAACAGCAAATATATTCTGTTTCAGACTGTAAATAGAGAGTGTATATAGTGTGATACGGTGAGTGCTAAGGTACGTGGGATTTTAGTTGGCAATGAGTTCAAGCAACAAATCCTTGGTGTCCTCTGGTGGAAGAGGCACCAATAAAAATAAATCACAACAACATGGCAAATCTGATCATCATCATCAAACTAAATCATCAGATTCGACCAAGCATGACAAGGCTCAGGTTGGTCCGAAACAAATTTATTTTTGTATTGACTTATTTATTAGTGTGAATATTCCCAAAATGGATTACAGTCTCATACTACAATAATGTATATTCTCTTAAAAACTTTTAACCAAGTCATATCATTTATAAAATAATATACATAGGATATGTGAGATTACCAATTACAAGTTAATTGTTTTTACTTAATCGTCATCGTCACGTCATCTCATTATATTATTGTAATGTAAATCTAAAATGAAGATATTGATTCTTATAAGCAAATACATATTTTTAACATAATAGCTTATTATTTTATTTTTGATATAATATTTTATCTATTTATTTTATCTATGAGGCTAAAACACCTAAATAAGATGTATAGTATGTATATATATATGTATATACATATGTATTTATATATATATATAAAATATTGTAACATCAAATATTCTAAAGAAAACTGTAACGATTTTTATATAGCAAAACACAAATCAAATGCGCAACGCGCAAATCATCGATACCAGAATGGCGGGAGGCGAGGACCCTATTCTGAAGGAACGCATTAAACAGGTCATGGATATGACTCGACGTTCGGAAGATGAGGTGATCATGGCTCTGCATGATAGTGATGGAGATTTGGACCGTGCTGTTAACGATCTTCTGGAAGGAGTGAAAACAGAATGGGAGGTGAAAAAGAAGAAGCCTCGTCAGCCTAGCGGTTCCAAGCAGACCACAGATCAGTTGGGCGGACAGGACGACAATGGCGATTGGGAAGAACGACGTAACCAACGTGGTGGTGGTCCTCCGCGTATGCGCGGCCGCGTTAATCATGACAATCGTGGATGTTAGTTTCCATTTTTTATTCACTTAGGTCCGGTTGCAGCAACTTATTTTAAGCAAGACTTAAAACAATCTCGTTTTAAAGCGAAGAGAGAGACAGAGATAATTTTAAGCCTTGCTTAAAGTCAGAGTAATGTTAGTGCAATCGGGCCGTAGGAATAGATATATACAATCTAAAATGATTTTTTTCTCCTTGTTAATTCTTATTGTGCAGCAAGATTACAAAGATTCCGACTTTATTTTATGAATTGTAATCGTTATAAAATTGTTTGGGTAGGGCGCGGACGAGAAAATAAGGAGAACGAGAGGAACATGGAAGATGGTATGCGCGATGGCAGCTATAGCAGAAGAGGTAGGGGTGGATCCGGAAGATCGGGTCGCGGATGTCGTAGCGGGGGCCGAGGTCTTGGTCCAAGAACATTCGCAAACCGCAACGATCCATCATCTACCTCTGCTGCTCATGGTTTTAATCGGCCCATTGAAACCTGGACAGGCAGTGAGGAACAACAACAAAGTATTCAAGAACCAAAAATGGGTGAGTTTTAATTTGTACTTGAGTCCAAATGTGATGAAAATTGTTTTTCTTTTACTAAACTGATCATTATATATGCACGTTATAGAAATGTTATTGATTTTATATTGTCAAATCATTTCTTTAATGAATTGATTTGTATTTTACACACACACACACACACACACACACACGCGCGCGCACACACACACACACACACGGCACACATACACACACACACACACACACACACAATTTTATACGTGTATATATATATATACAGGTTTGGAAATTAGTGATAAGTTTTTCGCACAGGAGCAGAATGGACTAAACTGAGAAGAAAAGCCCTCTACTATTTTTCGCAATAGTTAACAAGATATTAATTGCCAACATTTGCCAAAAATTGGTCTTCAATAATTTTTTATTCAAATACCATCAACTTTACAGAAAAACTAACTATAAGAGATAAAAATTGTTTATTTTTTTCTTATAGAACTAAAAATTTTTTCAGAATTTTTTAATACTGTATTTTCTCATGTTAATAAAAATGAAAAAAATGCAGTGCTATATATTGGGCCCCGCTACGACATCCGCGACCCGATCTTCTGGATCCCTCTGCCTCTTCTACTATAGCTGCCATCACGCATGTTATCTTCCATAAGGTTCTTCTCATTCTCCTTATTTTCTTTCTCTTGCGGATTGTAAAATTAATAGTATTTGAGTAAAAAATTATTGAATCAATTTTCGGCAATTTTTAGCAATTAATATCTTATTAACTATTGCGAAAATTGCAAAATGATAGAGGACTTTTTTCTCAGTTTGATCCATTCTGCCCTTGTGCGAAAGACTTGTCACTAATTTCCAAACATCCTATATATAAAGCATTAGATCAAACATTATGTACACACATATATACATATGTGTATGTACATACGTGTCGAACATATTACATCAAACATATTACAGTTATACGAAATAAACTGTATATATAGATGCTTGGAATAATTTGGACTCTACAGAAGACTGGGATAATGAGGAGTACACAGGATCTTTGGCAGATACCAAAGTCTTCACACCAAGCACGAACATCCTTGAACCTCCACCTGTTCTGGAAGAACAAAAGCCCCAGGAAATATCCACGCAAACCAGTCAGGGAGTTAATTTGTCACTACTTCAACAGGAGGTAAAATTTTATCAGTACATAAATATTTTTAGATATATCTTCTTGCCCATATTCGAATAATTGTATTTTTTACATTATTTATAGGAACTACCAAAATTGTCGGATATGTCTACAATGCAACAGCAGAATTTAATACAACCTCAGCAACAGCAAGTTCAACAACAAGTATTGGGCTTGCCGACGATGCAATTGTCACAACAACCTAGCGCTATTAGTGGCGTACTAACAGCGGCACAAACTCAATATTTGACGCAACTTACTCAGCAGACGAGTGAAAACTTGAAAGCAGCTGCACAAACATCGTTTTCGTCATCTATGTCCAATCAGGTATTGCAATATTGCTATATTTTCATAAATTCTCAAAGTTGTACGTAATCTTTTTTGCGTTGAACTATCTGAAATTTGATGACGCTTATATTTACAGCCTCAAAGACAAACGAAACAACGTCCAAGAGTACCTCCACCATCAAAAATACCATCGAGTGCTGTGGAAATGCCTGGTGATGCGGTCAACAGTGGAATCGGTTTTCTTGATGTACAGTTTGGTGCGCTTGAATTCGGTAGCGATTCCAGCTCCATCGACGGTTCGGCAAATGAAAAATATAATTCCACAAATAATACAATCGCCGGTGTAGACATTTCTTCCGGTGCGAATACTGTGAACACTGCCAATACGAGTAATTCGCTCGACATCGAAACTACACAGACTTCCACTACACCCTTCAACGCCAGTTCACAAATGGTAAATTTTACTTTCGTTAAATTTTTTTGTATGTAATTATTTGTATGTGTCTTTTGATATATCGGATTACAATTATACTTTCAGTTACAGAGTACCGACACTCTATCAACATCCAATGAGCATACGATTAGTTCCCAAGGTTTCACTCGTGGAAGCAGTAGTGGCCAAAGCTTGGATATAACCAAGCAAGATTTCACGTCGCAAGTCTCACCCGGAAACGCACCAACGTATGGTAGTACGACGACCTACCAGTCGTCGCAAAAATCATCTTTCCAGCCGTCGAGTGGTACGCCAAGTACCTACAATGCATATTCGACTAATAACCAGTCTCAGTCTAGCTTCCAAAATGCGTCAGGCGCTAATGCGAATAGTTATTCCGCGACAGCAACAGTTTCACAGGCGAGTTACAACTCGTCAACGTCGTTTCCGCAATCCAACACGTCGAATTTCAGTCAACCTTCTCCTTCCGCATCGGCGTCCGTGACTTCCGGTTACAATCAGCCCACCACTAGCAGTCAGGTATAATTCCATCGTACCAAGAATGTCAGAGATACATGAGTATAGCTTCTACAAAAATTAAAACAATTTTTGTTTGATAGGTTTATCCGTCCGCAAGCGGATATGTACCGGCTACAACATCACAATATCCAGCGCAAGCTACCAACACGGTATCAAACAGCAATGCGGGGTATCAAACTTATCAGCCTCAATATCAGTCTTCAATAGCAGTCACGACATTCACATCTCCAATAACGCAAAGTTCCGGTTACCAGAGTGCTACGCAGTCTGTTAGTACAAATTTTTGCTGTATCTTTTAGTATATCTTATATAGTTTGACAATACAAATTTATATGTTAAAAAATATTAATAGGTGTACGCGAACCCATACGGAAGTTATGCCAGCCAACCGCAGGCAGCGTCTCACAATCACAAATTGAACAGTACTGCGACGAAGGATTCACAGTATGATAGCAGTGCGACGACGTCAAACAGTTCTCTCGCGACGACCAGTGCACCAACATTGGGTCTCACTTCGACGTCTGTTAATAGTTCACAGACTAAAGTGACGAATTCCAATGGTTAGTAAATTTTCGTTTTTCTTGTTATTTGAAGTTTTCCAATGAACAAGTCATTTATTTGTTACCTTAGGATTTGTTTTTATTTTAATTCTTTTATTACAATTGATATTTTACTCAAGATTCCTAGATAAGAGTTGAATCTTTTTTACTTAAAAGATGATTATTTTAGGACTGAACATATTAAACGGAATAATCCATTTTAACGAAAAGATATATTCTTTTTAGCGGTTCCAAAAAGTACGTCGAGCGGAGTAGTGACGGGTAGCAGTGGTACCGGCAACATGACAGGCGGTGGTGCGGCCGGAAGTATGACGCCGATGCTTAGTCATCCATACATCATGGGTCAAGCGGGTGTACCATATGCAGCTTTCCAGCAGCCCGTGTACAGTTACGAAGATATACAGCTTGTACAACAGAGAATACCACACATGGTCAGTCACTTTTCGATCTGGATCAGTTTATTTATTTCTCTATTCATTCAAATATAAATGGATTGCTCTCTGAGTAACGCTTCTTCGGGGCATTATACACTGAAATAATAATATATTATGTTACAATTACACATTGCTATTACAATGTGTGTTTATACTGCTTCGAAGCGCTTACTTTTTTATGTTATTATCTAGTACGAAAATTCCTGAGGTAATCGTTTATTGCTTGGTAGCTGCTCGTAATTCAAATATTCTTTTCGAAATCTTTTCAAATTCCTATGGATGCCCTCACGACAACACCGTAAACCGTTTTTATTTCTCTGTAGTAAGATGTTTCATTATAAAATAATTACATTGGTAAAGACAGATCGGCTTTTCGACACTACTTCGTGCAAAAATATCTTCTCGATGATGGAAAGATGGGAAAAATTAAAAATATTCTGAAACTTATTTTATATACTTCACGAAATTGTTTCGATCTCCGATCTATCTTAACTTATTTTTCTTCCTTCTTTGTCTTGATTGTAGGCTGTGTATGAATGATGTCACGTATCTCAGATTATATAAAAAATATGCATTATATTTCCGTGTGGTAATATATACAAGGTGCGTCATCAAAATCCGGACAAATCGAACAATTTCTTTAAATAAAATGTTTTTAATGAAAAATTAAATATTATAAAAAATCCTTTTACGTGATACTTGGGGGATCTCTGTAGAACACAATTATTCGATATATCCCCGATTAGTTTGAATGATGACTTCTATTCTCGGTCTGAAGCGTTCGCACGCACGTTGTAATGTAGCGCTGTCCATGCCGACGAATGCTATTTCAATAGCGATCCTTAATCACATTAAGACATCATATTGGGATGCCGAGACTTGTTTGTGACCCTTTTAACTACGTTCCATACATAATAGTCCAAAGGATTTAAATCTGGGCTGTTAGGAGGCTAGAATGGGAGACGAGCAACTCTGAGGCTTGTCCTGGCAGTCTCAGAGAGCATCTGTTGTATTTTTAATGATACGATTTGTATCGAAGATCCTCCTCGACAAGGTCCTTCGACACATTGTTGGCTCGCTTATATCAACAATCGATGCTAATTTTCGATTACCCTGGGTCCGAAATTAGCGCTTGAGCTCTTTCAACGACTGCGAGGGTCCTCGCAGTGCGTTCTTTCGAGTGACTCTTCTTCACTGGCATACTAGAACTTTCATTGAACTGTCCTAAAGTCGATATTTTGTCATAATGTCGTAAATGGTGATCTCGAGTATCCAAAGAATTGAATTATTTCCGTTGCTGAGCGCCTAGCGCGAAGGCCTTCGATGATCGCGGCTCTTCGATTATACTCCTTGGTTTTAACATCGCAGCCATTTTGAGAACATAATGATACTGTTTACTAAAAGCATCAAGGCTTTCTCGGACGCTAACAACAATCTCTGACGGAAGCACAATATAGCGGAAAATTTAAATTGAAATTTGTCCGGATTTTGGTGACGCACCCTGTATATATAAATGGTTGATGGAGGTTTACTATACTCTTTAGCTTGTTTGACTCGAATATTTTTTATTATATAAACATGGGAAGCGTGTCGATAGCGGGAAGCAAATGTATTGCGACTGTACGCGTAATTAGTAGCTCGTTCTATCGGTTCAAGTCGGATGAGAGTACTTTGAGTACTTTTCACACATAGCAATAGACCCAACAACCGCATGTTACTTGTCCTAGCTCGGTACGCGTAGAAATTAGTTAGCCTTCTCTTGTATTTGGAGTACACAGTGTATGCATGTAGTTTTGTGTTTGGCCTTCCTGACTAACGTGCAGCCAACTACTGGTTACTATGACGCGGCTCTGGGCTATCAGACGACTGGTCCAGCTACGAGTCTCGGTGGTGGCAGAGGTGATGCCCTATCTGGTGTGCAAGGCGTACAGGGTGTCCAAGGAGTTCAAGGAGCCTATACCAGTATTAGCGACGCCAGGTTTGCTAGAAACGACAGCAACGCATCGCCAGTTCCTTCCACTATGTCGCAGCAGGTGAGTTTCGACCAGCCTTAAAGTCGTCGCTAACAAAAATCGTGATGTCTAAAAATTTCAAATCTTATGGGATTTACAGACCGCCACACAGCATCAACAGCCAATGATAAATCCTACTCTTCCTCCGGGATACGCATATGCATTTACTTACGGTAGCGGGATTATGCCGGGAGGTTTTCAATATGGAACTCCTGCCATTTATCCGGTAAGTTTTGTGCTTCCAACTTTGCTGTTTGTGGCTCCTTCTGAAATGGACTAAAAAATGCTAAGATCGAGCCAATTTATATCATAGCAAATAGCTACGGCCGGCAACGCCGGGACGAATAGCGGCGCATACAGCGCTAAGTCTGGTAGCTATGGATCTGGTTATGGCGCCGGTGCGAGCTACGATGCGCTGGCTTCCGCTGGCCCATCTGGAGAATATAAGGGGGCTGGTAGTAGTTACACCGGAACTCAAACCGGTAAAACTGGCACTTCCACGGGAAACACTAATACCGCTGGTTCTTCCGCAACAGATATCAGCGCTACGATGTACGCCAAGAGTCATGTCGCTCTTGGTAAAGTGAATGTAAGTAACATTACTCAAAAGTAATCGTCGTTAGAAATGTCTGTATGTGTTACGCACGTATGTTCACTCAATCGATTCTTTTAGTCTTACGAAAAACAGACTTTCCATTCGGCTACGCCACCACCATTCGGTCTTACGGGTAATCAAAATGCTGGCTTACCCGGTGGTTATGGTGCCCCACATTTATTCATCCCGACTATACCACATCAGTTGCACCAGCCGCTTCATCAGGATGGTGGCAACAGCGGTAACCAAAGGTCCAACACGAGTTCGCAGAACAAAGCTCAAGCGAAGCCTGGATATAGTCCTAGTTATTGGACCGGTAGCAACTAAACATAAAGAAAAACAAAAGACAAAGTTTCGAACGCGACACAGAGGAAGGACGAAGTAAGAACATAACATCCTACTAGTAGAATAACAAATCGTCCTTTGTTGTGAAGCGCGATTGTGTGACATAGAGACTTTGACGTTGTCAATAGTTAAAAATGACGCATAAAATTGATAGACGAGAGACTTCACTTTTTTCGAGAATAACACGAGTCAATGTGGAATGAAGAGTGAATACTTTTGAAAATTGAAAGGTATATGCAATTATTGACCGGATGCTTCCTTCACTGGTAATGAATAACCAATTCTCGCCTCTCCCCTCCCCCTCCTGTGTATGCTGTGTATTACATTCACTTATACTTGATAATAATTTATTTGTTCAGTTCAGCACACTCGCAAACTTCTCCAAGAGATTGGCGTAGAGCGCGATATCACAATAAAATAATTCCTTGCATTTTATGCGGTGATATATGTGCAAATCCTATATGTAATAATTTGCATATTCCTTCTTAACTGTGAATTGCACTCGTGCCAAATGAAATTGTAGCGTTTGTAACGCGATGGATTGCGAAAGACGGATTATCATCTGTATAGATTCCGTGAATTCCATGATGCGACCATATCACAGAATTCATGATAAATCGTCTGGTACGTCATAGAATATGACGAAGTCAGTATCGCGACCTTCTCGTATGATGCACCGGAAAAGAAACTAGAAGAATAACATCCGTCGAGTTCGCACTAGATCTCCCGTTTGTACATTACAGTGCAATTTCGAACGTATTATATTTGACTGCTAATTATAGGGTGATAATAGTGTGTCTTTATATTGTTCTCTTTTCTTTTTCTCGTGTATGTAAGCATCTTGGCTTAATAAACATGAAAAGCGCATCTTTGTGAGGTAGCATAGAGCTGTTTCCGTAAAAGAGACGAAAATAAAGATGTACGCGTGAAACGTACATACGCTTGTATAAATTTATTATCGCGTTTTGTAGCATTTTTATTTTTGGTTCATCACAGCGACCTTGTGAAAAGTATAATCGTTGCACTCGCATAAACTTGGTTTAATCGCGTTACGCATCTTTGTGATTAGTGATGATTTTTATTACTCATTAATATGCATATATGACGTTTATTCCATATTATATTGAAATTATTGCATATAATCTCGGTTAAAAAGAAGAAGAGCTACATGGAGAACTATATGGAGAACTATATATATGCAACTCGCATTATTTCTAAGTGTAGTTAAAAAAAAATCAAATATGCCACAAATATGTAGTAAAACTAGTGCTCTGTTCTTTTATTATTTTTATACCCGTCTTCACCTTTTGTCTTGCTTTCCGCACATTTAATTAAATTTGAAACAAAAAGATATGGGTCTTCATAAAATTGACAACGATTGCGTTTTATGTTTTATTCTATTAGAATCTCTTGAATTATGGATATAAGAAGAATATACTACGATTCAAATTAGTAACTTTATGTAAAAAAAAATTTTGTTGTATTTTTGTTCTTTATTCATTAATTTAGGTCGGCACTTAGATGTCATAAGTCATTTAATTGATAAAAATTATGTTTAAAATCTTGTATATGATTACTGTCCAAGAAATTATTTGGAAAGTATTGACTTATCTGAAAACGTTACGGATTATCATTTGGCATACTAGTGCATTTCTAGATATACCAAAAAGAAAATAGATAATTTCTTTCAAGGAAAGGATCGGTTCCCATCAGATTAGCAAGATTCCTGATCTTTATTGTATCTCAAAGTTTTTGCAGAAAAAACATCAATGACGTTATCAAATTAAAAGTTGCAATTTTTTCACAGTTTGCTCGAAAAATAACCGCGTATTTGACTCTCGCTCATGATGCAGAGCATGTGATGCAGAGTACGTGATGCAGAGCACGTGATACACGTTTGAGAGATGACATGTGATGTTTTCCATTGCAAAAAAACACATACACGTTTTTCGTTATCTAGTATACGCAGTAGAGACGAATTAATTTGTTTAAGAAATCATGAATGATTAAAATGAAGATGAGACTTGACATGACCGATTATTGAGACGACTGAGCATATATAGTAACGACGTATGCAGTAACAGTGATTAACAGCGATATTTGTATCTTTTTCATTATGAGATTGTAATAAAAAGCAAAGAAGAAAGAAAGAAAGAAAGAAAGAAAAGAAGCCATTATCGATTCCGTCTGGTGTACACATTCGTTAATATTACATTATTCATGCTGATTAGAAGTGCGCGAACTGTATAGCTATATACATATTAATCGGAACGAAATAATACACATATATTGACCAACAATGAAACACATATTTTGAAGATATACTTTACATTTTTGCATTGTGAATAAAATGAATGATCGCAGATATTTCTCTGATGAAAGAGAAAGAGAGAGAGAGAGAGAGAGAGAGAGAGAGTGAGAGAGAAAGAGAGCGAGAGAAAAAGAACAAGTTCAAAGCAAATACGTCGAACGAACGAGAGACATAAATGTATGTGAATCGTTTTTCACAAAAGTGCTGTGAGAATTGTTACGACTTGCGTGTACGATAAACGTGAGGAATAATGTTTCTTTAGCACGAATACTATGGACCGACGAGTCCGATGGTCGACAAAGCTTTATCGCTAATATAAAAGCGAGAGGTAAATAGTTGTAAGTAAACTCTTGTTAGCGACTGCATATATATACATATATAAATATATAAATACATAACTCGTATATATATAAATATATACATAAAAAATGCGGTATGAGTAGGATGTGTTTTGAAAAGATCGGAAGACCAAATGTAGATTAGCTTCCTTTTTTTTCGGAGAAAAGTGTAAATCTGTACTCATATAAATTCTTGAAAGAAAGAAAAAGAAGAGAAAATTGGATTTCTTTGACTTTGCTATGGTCCCGCGAACGAGGACTATTATAGCTACTTTATTACGAGTTACAATACGCGTTCAAATGTACACGCAGTCGGCATCAACGAAGGAGCAATTGATGAACGACTGGGAGAATCAAGTAACATTTTCGTTCTATCTTAGTGTATGTTTTATAGTCGACTCTCAGACTTCGTGTATACTCGAATCAACTTAGAACAAAAGAAGTGTAATGTATAATGGAAAGTGACGGGAAAAGATGCAAAATATTATGGGGGAAGCATTAAAAATGAAGAAAAAAAAGAAAGAGAGGGATAAGATTCAGAGTTAAGCACGTTTGTTCTCATATAATTATACATTAATAATTTTTGTATTTTTGTCAAATATTAACCGAGCGAGAGAGAATGCACGATATATGCATTACTCAATTATTGCTATTATATGATTAATAATAATAATAATAGCTACTACTGTGTATAAATATGGATATATAAGAATAAATGTATTAAAGAAGTCTGGCGATTTACATATCCGTGGCAAATGTTTGTATTATGTTCCCGTACGTTTAACGTGTTCCTCAATTTCTTTAAAACAACTTTATTTCCAATGACATAAAATTCCTTTACTTATAATTATATATTTGCAGTAAAAATTATTTTATCCTCAAAATGTCTATTGCTTATTTTGAAATTCGCGGTTCGCTCGATTGATCGATTTGAGGATGAAGAGTTTGAACATGGCTGAAAGTCGAAGAAGCGTTGGAGGATATAACCTTGCGAAGTAAAAATGGAAGGATTGTCGATACAAGTGATTAATCGTAAATATTGTTAATAAATTAATATCTTTTGGGAAAGGTGGAGAAAGTTGAAACAACAACTTCTCGAACGATGGCTGTTAAAACAATCGAGGAGAAAGATAAAGAAATTAGAAGTAAGAAGTTGCTGACTAAACAAGTTACACGATGAGCGCGTTTACGATTGAATAGGATCGATTTGTTAATTTAAAATTTAATCTTGAATTGTCGAAACGAAAAAAAAGTCGTGTGCGCGTTCTCAGTTTTCTTATTTTATTTGATTTTCTTTGTGACTTTGTATGCGTTTCTTGCGAAGATAGGCAAAGTTTTAAGCTACACGCACAAATAGCATCGTGTAATTAATAGAAAAAAGTATCTCTTGAAATGTTTTTGTGAAATACAAAACGTTACGCATACATCGATGACAGAAGTACAAATCAGTAACGTCGAAGCTGGCACATCGCGAAAGATGGTCACTACGTGGCATCAACAGGTGTTTGCACTTGATGCAAAGTATAATACATTACGGACTAATAAACTTCCCAGTCTAGGTATGTTTAATGTTTTTACTTACATTACTTTAATCAGTCGAGTTAGTTTTCATTACGTTTGAATTCTCCCGCTCTAGATATGTTGTATATTCGTCGAAGGAATCAACTGCTTCGAGAGAAATTTTCTACAGATCCAGAGATTGGCGCACGATACTTAAAATTACGATCAGAACTATTACGGCGACGTTATGGAGAAAGATTGGAGCAAAATAGTATGGGAAATCGTACTATAAGTGAAGAATCGTCGGAAAATAGAATGAGACATCAGCACGTACAACGGAAATCAACAGCAGAGAACTTTGCATTCGCTGGAGTTCATCATGTTTTCGATCAGCACAAGGCGGCTGTAACAATGCTCAAGTTTGCCAATAATGATAGATCCAAATTATGTTGCGCGTCGCTGGACGGTACTTTGTCAATATGTGAAGTTGTCAGTACACCTCCGAAAGTGATTGCTCTTTTGGAGGGCCATCGTAATGGTATAACTGCATTTGATTGGAGTATCAGCAATGATCTGATTGTTTCTTCCTCTTTGGACGCGACAATAAGGCTGTGGAGAGTATGCACGGATGTAGATCCGGTTTGTTTGCGAGTAGTGGATGATCAACAGCGAGCGGAAGTCCTCTGCTGCAATTTTATACCTGCCAATAATAATTTAATTGTAGCTGGTAATTCTCAAGGATTGATCCAGATCTTGAATGTATCTACCGGCATCTATACGCGTGGTGGATCCTGCAAAATTGGCGGAAAGGTCAGTTTTATCTCGAGAAAAAGAGCGATATTTGAAAAACAAGCATATAAATTGCTATGTCATATTTTTAGATTCTTTCCTTGGCATGCGAGGGTAGCGGTGGTTCGGTGATTTGGGCAGGCAATAACAGAGGTGTTATAGTGGCTTTTCGACTAGAAACTGGCATAGGACGGTTGACAAAATTGCGAAGAGTGCAGGAGATTGGTGGTATGATAACCAATCTTTCCTGGCGTTCTTGGCTATCAAAGGATGCTCCTTGGGCTGCTCTGTTAATAAGCAGCGCGTGCAATGCCGTACTATTGTATCGTGTTGCAAATAATCACGGTTCTTTATATTTTTGGAGAAAGTATCCTATCAAACATAGGTATTATTTTTATCATGTAAAAAAAACTTCACATTTTTTGCTTACGATATAATATTATATTTGTGTGTATCTTTTTTATAGACTATATCCCTTGAGGTCTACTTTCTGTCCACAAATGGGTGCGTGCTTAATAGCTACGGGATCGGAAGATGGTGCCGTTCACTTGTTGGATTCAACGAGAGAGGGAAAGGCCGCTAGGATCAATCGACTGCACGGCCATGCAACACCTACATTAGCTTTGTCCTTTAATTACGACGAATCTTTACTCGCATCTGCGGATCATGATGGCTTGATTATCCTATGGCGTAATCATCAACGTAATTTATAAAGTAATTTATAAAATTGTGAGGAATTTCATCAAATTAAAAAACCTGCTCGCATTCAGATTCTTCGGGTTTTAAAACAGTTATAAAAATATTAGGACATAATAAATATGTCGGTGTGAAAAAATGATGTATAAATGTATAAATTTATCTAAGATATCTAGAATAAGATTTTACTATTACATATACATTTGTACATATAATAAAACGTGTATATTTTAATAAAAATAAAAGTATTGTATATAAAAAATTAGGATATTTAAAGATGGTTTTTGATGGAATAAACTAGTATCTTCTGTATAACAATATATTAATTGTTCTCTATTTTAGCTTATGTCATAGTGAGCACAAAGCAGTATCAGTAATAATAGGTGTGGTAGTAGTGAGAAACGTCTGACAGCACTCACGGTGTTATGGTAGCAGCGATTTGTTTTTCTTCTCAATATCGCGTGCATTTGTGAAACGACAGTGGCACAAATTCCCACACGGTTTTCTTACTAAACTATCATTTGCATTTCGATACTGTTTCATTAATTCGTTCTAATTACAATAGTCTCTTTGTTTCAGGACGAATAATTATACAATTATACAGAGATACATTATTGCAAACAAATATTTGTAAAAATTTCTCTAAAACAGCATTTGCGATCGTATCTATATTTATCGAGTTTCCGCGAATATTTTAGATCTATAGAATATCCTTTACACACAATGTATCATGTTGAACTTATTAACAGTTATTTGTTTGTATTGCACACTTTTATATGGTATCGTGAAGCAAATATACCGTAAACGCACAAAGTTATCTGTTAGCATAAAGGTAAATATCTGAAATTTCTGTTCGAGATTTCTGTTATATTATTACAGAAAAGGCAAAATTTTCTATAACATGATCACTTTTTTTTACGCATTCATTAAAACAAACTGGTTTGAAAGATTCTCGCTTTACAGTACAATATATGCGAATTTCCAACTCAAACATATTCGATAATGCAAGAGTTCTTGTCTTGTTTCTCATTCAATATAATATAATAGTTTTAAATCCAATATAAAACATATCAATGTACGCACTATATTCTTCTCATCACAGATCTATAATAAAAGTAAAAATCTATCAATATATCGTGTATATATCATATAGAAAATTAGTCGTGCAAGTATTTTCGTACTTTTTCTTTGCCACCTTGAATCCTTAAAAGTGGGATGATAGTCCCGTATACTTTACTATATAATACTTTGATAGTGTAGAGAGCAGATTTGTTAATAATGTAATTAATATCAAGAATGACAATGAGTGTTGGCAGAGAAGAACAAGAAAACGACGTAAAAGATGATTATATATGGAATTTCTTATAGAGGAGTCACAAAAATAATTGTTCTACATAGGCACTACTGCTCGTTTAACAATTACATTATAAATAATAATTATTTACACGCGCAACGAATTGTTCATCGTAATTCGATGTAGCTTCTACAAATCGATTGTCTAGAATTAATACTCATATGTCCACATTTTATACAGCTCCTCCGTTGTTACTTACTTTGTTCTACCGTGATTATAAACCGTCATACGAATAAGCTTTATTAATAATATAAAGCCGCGACTATTTATATATTGACACGTTTTTTCATATTTATTACAGAACAATCATAACAACTTCGCTAACAAGATCCATTATACAACCGATCGATTTGTATAGCCTCGAGTAATATTGGCTACATTTTTCTTATATACATTTGTTCGAGATTCGTGTCGTAGTAATAATCTCATCGGTGATAATCCACCAGATTGTGCGTCAACAAAGAGAATCACCACATTTTCACGACGAGATTATTTCGGACGGATTTGTGTATACTAAACTGTCCTAAAATTCCATTACAGACTTTAGTCTCATTTTAATCATGAGCTAAAACACTGCACTTCTCGGTGGGCTCCAGCATCTCTTGACTATCACACTGAGAAATTCTTGTAGAAGATGAACCGACCTGAATATCTTCATGAGGCACCTTTGGTAATGTGTCATTTATTGAACTCGATACAATATATTGGTCCTGCGTGACTTTCTTTAAGAGTTCCGGTTCGTGATTCTCTTTAATATCTAATTGTTCATCGTCTTCGAGCGATTGTCTCGCAGAAACAAACGGGGCGGACGGTATTCCATTCGACGATACCAAGTTTAATTTCAAACGATCTCTAGTGTGTCTTAACTCTCCTAATTGATGCTGTTGACATTGATCATATTCATGCGCGAAATCAACGTTATTCTGATGCGGGTCTTGTCGGTAACTATCTGTTTCATCTCGATCGTCGGAAAATGAAGCCACGTTTGCACCAGGAAAAAATTGGCTGACGTATTTACTTTCACCAGTTTGAAATTGAAACGGTCGATTTGAACTAGATACAAAAAATTCTTCGTTTCCTGTAACAAAAATAAACGCTATTTTGCTTTACAGAAATTGAAAAAATATGTAATATATTGTATAATAGATTGTATAAAATGGTGAATTCATACATACCAACATGATTGGTATCATCATAATCTAAAGGATATAGGTCTAATCGTGGTTCATTCATCATTTCTTCCCAATCTATAATATAAAGAATAGTAAATAAATCGTTTATTTTTATTCGAGTTCAGATATTGTCTTCCTAATGTTCAACTTAAGAGAAATATTTTTTGTAGATACAAAATATTTATCGCTCGCATACAAAAAGTATACCAGAATATGACGTTGGTTCCGAGTTGGTAATAGTATCCGCTTGACTGTCCGTTGGTAACGTTTCCTTCGGGTACTCGTACACGCATTGATAGCGTTGTTTCTTGAACCACACGCTCTTCTTCTGATCCTAAGCAAATCATGCATTGTCAATTCGATCGTAGGGAAATATATGCTTATACCTATATTTAGCATGTCTAGTGTGTACATTCATGAAAAGTACGTGCGCTAAGTACCTCAAATTAAATTTCTGCAAGGGAAAGAGTCACGGGAGAGGAATGTTAAAACTACATGCATTGCTCTGTACTTAAGTAATCGACACACCTACCAACTCATCCTAGCGGCGATCAAAAGAACGAGAAGAATATCATTAATGATCACTGATTAATGATCACTGATACAAGGATATGAATAATTTTGTATGTAATATTTATTATTTGTATGGTATTTACTCCTGATTTTAACGTTTTGTCCGGAGACCTCAGTGCCGATCGATGTGGTGCTAAAGTAGCATTCCAGGCCGAAGGTGTGAATTCTTCTTCCTCCTCTTCGTCCTCGACGGCTAATTCTTCCTCTAATTCGGCACTCGTCGCTGTGTTCGTTTTATCGTTATTCACAGTACTTCTGATTCGTATTTGCTCGATGTGTAGCTCGTTATACCTCTACAGGACATAAGTTTTGATCGAGATTTGAAAAAAAAAAACAATAAGAAGTACTTAATACCATTATTTTTGAAACGACATACCTTCCACACAAATTCTCCGGAACTAGAACTGTTATCCTCATCTTCTTCTCCATCTTCATCTTCCTCTTCCATTTCCTCTTCTTCTTCCTCTTCCTCCTCCTCCTCTTCTTCGTCTTCATCTTGACTACAGCATTCGCGTTCGGTGACAAAACTCGTCGACATTAAATCATCTTGCAATGGTAAAGGTAAAGGTAGTGGGAAAGAAGGTAACTGTTGCCATTTGGATTCTTCCTCAGGACTTGGTAACGGCGCACCTCCATTCGTTTTCATGATATGCGACTTATCCTCTAATGGACGTGCTATTGAACAAGTGTAATCTAAATTTTCCTCCTCGGATAGATCGCCATTCGTCGTATCTCGATCTTCATCCTGTAATCGTCCCTCCAATAATATCAATTCATTCGTATGAGTATCCACCAACAGCATATCTTCGGACGGCACCGATTCTCTCGAAGCGACGGACGTTTCTCTAGAATTTGACACTAAAGATTCGGAGGTAACGGTACTTTCTCGCTCTTCTAGGATAGGGCTAAGTGGCGTTCCATATACATTGTACCTGGACGTAATAGAAAAAAATTTCACGTTATACTAATAAATAGAAAAAAATTATTATTTAATTCTTTGTTAGATAATCTATTTTTAAAGACTCCACCTGATCGAAATATCTACACCTCCGCTAACTTGATTAGCTAAATCCTCGTCATCTTCATCGTCCCACTGTTTGCCATATGCGTCGTCAGAGATGGAAGAATTTTCATCATCATGTATTTCCAAGGATTCCACGATCTGCATCTGAGCTTGAGGCAACTTTTCCCTGAGTTCGTTACGAATCGCCGTTACGAATTCTTCCTCCATACTGAACGACACATATGAGTTGTCGCTACGTAAGCTCACCGTTGAACTGTCCTCATCTTCATTTTCGTAATCTCCCAATGAACATTCACCTCGTTGAGTATTGAGAGCGTCCAATTTTAAGGCGTATGTTTCCGCTTCTGAATGATGTGATTGATGGATATCACTATCGGCTTTAAATACCTGCATTTTTTTAGGAGTTATGTCCTTATTTTCCATTTCGATGTCTTCTATCGTACTTTCATATTTCACCCGATTCAAACTCTGCTTTGTATCATTCAAGTGAGTCGAATCGGAATTGATAACGTCAACTTTAACAGAAATGTGATTTAAGTCAAAATTACTTTGTTTCGATATATTCTTCTCGATGTCAGATGTGGAAGTTACACCTTCCGTTATACTTTCAGGACCAGCGGAAGTAGCGTAATATTCCGCGTCAAGAATAGTATCTAACTCAAATAGAATTTGGAATGGCTCTTCTTCGGAATATGACGATCTGGAAACTGCAGTGCTATTTACTGAAGACAGAGGATTGCCGGATGAACAAACTGCTTCCTCTTCTTCGCAAGATTCTTTATCTCGAAAACCGGAATCGGAACTTTGTTCATCATCCGGCGTGGATAATTGCTTTCTCTCCTCCTCGTCATCATTTGGCAATGGTTTTCGTTCTATTTCCGCATTTTCTACAATAGAAAAACTATCATCAGTGGTATAAATTGAATAGGTGTTACAAAACTGTGGTGCATCTGGCGTAGAAGTAGTTAGTTCTGGTGCATTAGTATTACTTTGCTCAATCGATGCGTCTATGTATTCGTTGAATTCTGCTTCATCTGAAAAGCCTGGTATTTTGTGTTGTAAAGCGGAATCTAACGCGTGATTCCAAAGTAAAACGTCTACTGTATTGGTCTCAACATCTTTTACATTAGAAATATCGTCACTGTCCTCTTTATTAACGAAGAGTATATCGTGCATTTCATGGTCCTCCTGTTCTACTTCTTCATCGGAAAATGTTTGATCAGGTACATAGCGAAGAAGGGGGACATCCGAATCCTCATTCGACAAGAGTCTTAATACATGTTTTTCACTGCCGCGTTGCTTACTACTCACGCTTGCATTAGATTGCGCGATATTATTATTTTCCGGAGTTTTTCTTGTACTATCCAAAGAGAGACGTAAGATCGGCATCTGACTTTGATCTGTAGTCAAAGTTAAGACCTTTGGCTCTTGTATATTTTCTACAGACCAGATTTTATTGGTAGTGTTACTCGGTAAAGGATCTCGTAACTTCTTCAATGCTTCATCAAACTCATCCGCAGGCATAGTATGTCTAAGGTCGCTGTCGCTACCGGTCACAGGTAACTTCTTTTTAACATTCTTCTCCGACGTTTGCGCTCCCATTGACCATTCTGCGTCAGAATCAGGATCGATATGTACAAGTACCATAAGATCTGTTACAGACTTGGACTTCTGTTTGACTTTTTCAGTATATACACCTTGTTCGATTCGACCCTTCCAACTTTCTTCCTCGGTTTCCGAGCCAGATTCTTGAAATATCATGGCAGTCTTCATTTTGGGGATATTCCTCACTTGTTCGTCAGGTCCAAGACGAAACGAAGATTGTAATGAGTCTGTCATTTGTGCGTCATCCACGATATGAGTCCAGTAGTCGGAATCGATACTACCACGTAGATCTTGTAAGCTAGCACTGCGTACATACTGTTTGCAAGTATTCGCGCGTAGACTTTCCCATCGTTGCTCAAAATCTATGTGTGCCGATTGTTCATTCAGGAGAATCAGCTTTACATCATCCAAGGAAGGTCTGTCTTTCGCATTGACATTCAAACACAAGCGAATCATTTGAAATATATTTGGCGGACAATTAGTGAGATAATTTTGCAGCAGTTTCGTGCCGTTTGGCACAAATTGATTTTTCAGAGATAGAATCATCTGAATAACCTGTTCGTCGTTCATATCGTTGTAAGGTCTTTCTCCCCAACTAGCGATCTCCCAAAGGAGAACCGCGTAACTCCACATATTGGCTTGTAATGTAATCTCTTGCGTTTCGATGGTAGTGTCTGTACAATTCAAACTTTCTGGCGCGGACCATCTGATGGGTAAGGCTCGGTCTCCTACTATATAATAGTCCTCGGGATATTTCTCTACACCGGTACCGTAATCACCTAACTTGGCCGATAAGTCTGGAGCAACCAAACAGTTTCTTGCAGAGAGATCCGTATGCGCGAAGCCATGACTATGCATGTGTTTTAAACCAGATGCAATATCTATCGCAATTCGTATTGGAATATTTTCCTTGGCAAGTGCTTCTCTTGATTTGCTATCGCGGTTTGAAAGCAAGAAACCTTTTAAGTCGCCAGCTGGACACGATTCAAACAGTAAAAGATACGGATCGGTTTCTAAGCAAAACCCAAGTAAAGCTAAGACATTTTGATGACGTAGTTTTAAGTATGGCGTGGCCTCGCCAAGAAACCAAGCCTTTTCTCTGGTAGTAGCTTCTTCGGTGAGAATTCTTACTACTACGCCACCTGATTTCGATATGCCTTTAGACTGTTCCAAATCTGCTCGACCTTCAACGACTTTTCCAAACCATCCATGACCTATTTCCCTAAGATATTTGAGTTTCTCTCTGGGAACATAAAGCTCGTTGGAGTTAAACCATTCATTACATGGTTCTTGTAGAATTGGGTAATCCGTATCTTGATCCTCGATATGCGGTGCTGACAAAGGTATTGCTTTATGTTTTGGAACACTTCTAGTTCCGGATACAATCGAATCTACTGGTAAGGGTTCAAACTGAACTCTTTCGGAAGCGGCTAACGTTCTGGAGACATCTAATTCCAATCCTTCAACAGAACGATCGATTGCATTTTCTTGTCCTGTACTGCTTCCATCCTTGAATTCCTATAACGATATAATAGTGTCGTTTATATGCTTTTGCATAATTATAACATGCCACGATACATAAAGATTTCTTGCTAATGTATACTACGCATGCTACTTATAAACATATTTAAAAAGGAGTTAAACTTAGGGCGTTTCTAATAATTTAGAATTATAAAAGATATAATCATCTTTTTAAGATTCAAAGAGGTTATCATTAAATTATAAAGCTCTAGCTCTACAGTAATATATGCACTATTTATATGTATTAACAATACTAAACTCTATCTATAAGAACTTATCAAATATAATCTAAATAAGAAACAATTTTTTCATTATTTAGGAATACATATAAAATATTATTGATATATATATATATATATATATATATATATATATATATATATAAAAAAATATATATATAGAAAATATATATATATAGACTATATATCTCTTTTGAATTTTCACAAAAATATTTTTTTTTTATACTCT